>Escalade_p1__coassemble_291_pt1 | contig 276651 bp, 204 predicted proteins | sample Escalade_p1__metabat2_low_PE_015 | metagenome-assembled genome bin Escalade_p1
TAGTCGCCGTTTTTCCAAAGCCTCCGATTCTGAAAAGAGTCGGAGGCTTTTTTATGCATAATTTTGATAAAAAATTAAAGTTTTTGTTTTAAATACTACATAATCAGCAGAATTATTTGTATCTTTGTCGCCCGAATAAACTAAAGAAGCTTTGGGAAATTTTGATACATATAAAATAGATCTGAAAGGAATGCAGTCGGACTCTTTAAAAAAAGAGTTTGTTTTGGATCATAGTTTCTTTGCTAAAATAGATGCACCTGAAGTGCAGAGAGGTAAGGTAACTGTTACTTTATTAGTGAAGCGTACTTCACATGCATTCGAATTGGATTTTCAGACAGAAGGGATGGTATGGATACCTTGTGATCGCTGTCTGGATGATATGGAGCAACCTATTAGTTCTACAGATAAGCTTTTTGTGAAATTTGGACATGAATATGCAGAGGAGGGTGATAACCTCATTGTAATACCGGAGGAAGAAGGAGAAATCAATATTGCATGGTTTATGTACGAATTCATTGCATTAGCCATCCCTATGAAGCATGTACATGCGCCGGGAAAATGCAATAAAGCGATGAGCAGCAAGTTAAGCAAACACTTGCGTGGCTCAGTAGAAGATGAGGATGAAGATTTTGAAAGCAATGATGTAGAATCATTAGAAGAAGTAGAAACGCAGACCGATCCGCGTTGGGACGAATTAAAAAAAATATTAGATAACAATTAAAGATTAAAGAAAATGGCACATCCTAAGAGAAGACAGTCAAAAACAAGAACTGCAAAGAGAAGAACTCATGACAAGGCAGTAGCTCCTACATTGGCTATTTGCCCGAACTGCGGTGAGTGGCATGTATATCATACTGTATGTGGCGCTTGCGGCTACTACAGAGGTAAGCTTGCTATTGAAAAGGAAGCTGCTGTATAATTACAGCTGTCTAACGAAACTATACTTAAATATCGGAGGTCTAAAAAGATTTGTATTTATGAGTCTTTTTAGACTGCCGTTGTTTAAGTGTTCTTATTACGAAAGGTATTTAAATGGAAAAAATAAATGCAGTAATTACAGGAGTCGGTGGATATGTACCTGATTATGTCTTGACGAATGACGAGATCTCAAAAATGGTAGATACCAACGATGAATGGATTATGACCCGTATCGGAGTTAAAGAGAGACGTATCTTGAACGAAGAGGGATTGGGTACTTCGTATATGGCGCGTAAAGCTGCCAAGCAATTGATGCAACGCACGGGTGCTAATCCTGATGACATAGATTTGGTTATCGTTGCTACTACAACTCCTGACTATCATTTCCCTTCTACCGCATCGATCCTTTGTGATAAACTAGGACTGAAAAATGCGTTTGCGTATGATATGCAAGCTGCCTGCTGTGGTTTCTTATATTTGTTGGAAACAGCCGCTAACTTTATTCGTTCTGGTAGATATAAGAAAGTTATTATCGTCGGTGCTGATAAGATGTCATCTATGGTAGATTATACAGATCGTGCAACCTGTCCAATTTTCGGTGATGGTGCGGCTGCATTCATGATGGAGCCTACCTTTGAAGATGTAGGGGTGATGGATGCAATCTTGCGCACAGATGGCAAAGGTTTGCCTTTCTTACATATGAAGGCTGGCGGATCCGTTTGTCCTCCTTCCTATTTCACTGTAGACAATCACATGCATTATATTTATCAAGAAGGCCGTACGGTGTTTAAATATGCTGTATCGAATATGTCTGATTCTTGTGCAGCAATTGCTGAAAAGAATAACTTGAATAAAGACAATATCGATTGGATTGTACCGCATCAGGCTAATTTGCGTATTATTGATGCAGTGGCACATCGTTTGGAAGTACCTCATGAAAAGGTATTGATTAACATTGAACGGTATGGTAATACCAGTGCCGGTACTTTGCCTCTCTGTGTTTGGGATTTTGAAGAGAAGTTGAAAAAAGGCGATAATATCATATTCACTGCTTTTGGTGCTGGGTTTACCTGGGGTGCCGTTTATGTGAAGTGGGGATATGACGGTAAGAAACATTAAGATTTTGCAATCATAACATTTATAAGAAAACGCATCCTATTATATGATTCGATGCGTTTTTTTGTCTTAGCTCTAAAGGTTTATTATTATGCATAAGGCTGGTTTTGTGAACATAGTGGGTAATCCGAATGTGGGAAAATCGACTTTAATGAATGTGTTGGTGGGTGAACGTATCTCTATCGCAACATTTAAAGCTCAAACTACTCGACATCGTATTATGGGTATTTATAACACCGATGAAATGCAGATTGTATTTTCTGATACTCCAGGTGTATTGAAGCCTAATTATAAGTTGCAGGAATCTATGTTGAATTTCTCGACTTCAGCTTTAACTGATGCCGATGTATTGCTTTATGTAACCGATGTCATTGAAACACCTGATAAGCATAGCGACTTTGTGGAAAAGGTAGCACAGATGAGCGTGCCTGTTCTGGTTTTGATCAATAAAATCGATTTAAGCGATCAGCAGAAATTAGGTGCATTGGTAGAAGCCTGGAAAGAATTATTGCCGCAGGCTGAAATCATACCGATATCAGCTTCCAATAAATTCAATGTAGACTATGTTATGAAGCGAGTAAAAGAACTGCTGCCTGACTCGCCTCCGTATTTTGACAAGGATCAATGGACCGATAAACCGGCTCGTTTCTTTGTTAATGAGATTATCCGCGAAAAAATATTGCTTTATTATGATAAGGAAATCCCTTATTCAGTAGAAGTAGTCGTGGAGCAATTTAAGGAAGATGCTAAGAAGATTCATATCTGTGCCGTCATTTATGTAGAACGTGATTCTCAGAAAGGAATCATTATCGGTAAGCAGGGGCGGGCATTAAAGAAAGTCTCGATGGAAGCACGTCGGGATTTGGAACGCTTCTTTGGTAAAACCATCTTTTTAGAAACATTTGTGAAAGTTGATAAAGATTGGCGTAATTCAGACAAAGAATTGCGTAACTTCGGTTATCAATTGGATTAGTAGTATTCATGCGACTGCAACAGTTGCAAAATATTTATAATTATGGGAAATTTAGTTGCAATCGTAGGACGTCCCAATGTGGGAAAATCTACATTATTTAATCGTTTGACCAAGAGCCGTCAAGCGATTGTGAACGAGCAGGCGGGAACTACTCGTGACCGTCAGTATGGTAAGACGGAGTGGTTGGGCCGTGAGTTTTCAGTAGTGGATACTGGAGGCTGGGTGGTTAACTCGGATGATATCTTTGAAGAAGAAATTCGTAAGCAGGTATTAATGGCTGTGGAAGAAGCAGATGTCATCTTGTTTGTAGTGGATGTGATGAATGGAGTAACTGATTTAGATCTGCAGGTTGCCTCTATCTTAAGACGTACCAATAAACCGGTATTGTTGATAGCCAATAAGACGGATAATCATGAGTTGCAATACAATGCTCCTGAATTCTATAGTTTAGGCTTAGGAGACCCGTATTGTGTTTCAGCCATGACGGGTAGTGGTACGGGAGATATGATGGATTTAATTGTAGGTCTGTTTAAGAAAGAATCTGCGGAACTGCTGGACGAAGATATTCCTCGTTTTGCTGTAGTAGGTCGTCCTAATGCAGGAAAATCCTCTATTGTGAATGCCTTTATTGGTGAAGATCGTAATATTGTGACAGAAATTGCGGGTACGACCCGTGATTCCATTTATACGCGCTATAATAAGTTTGGTTTTGACTTCTACTTGGTTGATACTGCAGGTATTCGTAAGAAGAATAAGGTAAATGAAGATCTTGAATACTATTCAGTCATTCGTTCTATTCGTTCTATTGAAAATTCAGATGTCTGCATTTTGATGTTGGATGCGACTCGTGGTATTGAGAGTCAGGACTTAAATATCTTTTCATTGGTGCAGAAAAATGCGAAGGGGCTGGTTGTGGTAGTCAACAAGTGGGATTTAGTAGAGGAAAAATCAGCGAAAGTAATGAAGACTTTTGAAAATGCTATTCGTGAGCGTTTGGCTCCATTTGTGGATTTTCCTATAATCTTTGCTTCTGCGCTGACCAAACAACGTATTTTAAAAGTATTAGAAGCTGCCCGTGAGGTGTATGAGAACCGTTTAACCCGTATTCCTACAGCGCGTTTGAATGAAGAAATGTTGCCTTTGATTGAAGCTTATCCTCCCCCCTCCATCAAAGGAAAATATATTAAGATTAAATATATTACTCAACTTCCTAATACACAGGTTCCTTCTTTTGTCTATTTTGCTAATCTGCCTCAGTATGTAAAGGAACCTTATCGTCGCTTTTTAGAAAATAAAATGCGTGAAAAATGGAATTTGACCGGAACGCCTATCAATATTTATATTCGCCAGAAATAATGTGGTGGGCATGAATGCATCCTCTTTATGATATACAGGCATAAGCGAACTTTTTCGTTTATGCCTGTTCTTTTATGGATAATGTCAGAGAAAACTGTTCTGGATTTTATTAACTCTGTACGTTTGTAACGTAGTTAAATGAAATGGATCTCTTAACCAATCAAATTCATCATTTAACGAAGTACATATATCGTGAGATATGAATATTCTATTAACTGGTTTTATGAGGTAACGGTGTGGCAGGGATGCTACACCGTTAATTTTTTTAGGCTTATTTCATTTGTTTCAGTTCTACCTCTCTGACTTTTCTAAACAAGTCGGAAGCAAAGATGAAATTATTCAGTCGTTCGTTGGTAGAGGTAAAGATGTCTTCCTTACTTCCTTCCCATTCTTTATGACCCTCGTAAATATAGATGATTTTTTCTCCGATACCCATCACGGAATTCATATCGTGGGTATTAATCAGGGTAGTCATGTTATATTCTCGGGTAATATCCTGAATCAGTTCATCAATGACCAGAGAGGTCTTGGGGTCCAGACCGGAGTTGGGCTCATCGCAAAACAGGTATTGCGGATTCAGGGCAATGGCGCGGGCAATGGCAACACGCTTTTGCATACCCCCGCTGATTTCGCCCGGATATTTATCCTTGGCCTCCACCAGATTCACGCGGTCCAGGCAGAACATGGCGCGGCGGGTCCGGTCGCGCAGGGTGTCGTTGCTGAACATATTGAGCGGAAACATCACATTGTCCAGCACAGTTAGTGAGTCGAACAAGGCAGCACTTTGAAAAATCATTCCCATTTCTCTCCGTAAGGTCTTTTTCTCTTTTTTACTCATGGCTAAGAAATTACGGTTATCATAGAGCAATTCACCTTTTTCAGGAGTTAATAGCCCCACAATACATTTCATTAAAACGGTTTTTCCAGAACCGCTTTGTCCAATGATGAGATTGGTTTTTCCGTTCTCAAAAGTGGCATTAATATGCTGCAATACATCTTTTGATTCAAAAGATTTGCAAAGGCCTTTTAATTCTATCATTGTCTTCTTGTTATTCTTGGAAAAGGAGAGAATCCGATTCTCCCGATTAATAAATCTATCAGTTATTTTTAAGCTAAAGGGCTGATTAACCCATGAGCAGTTGGGTTAAAATCAAGTCAGCAAACAGAATCAGTACACTGCTACACACTACAGAGTCAGTCGAAGCTTTGCCCACTTCAATCGAACCGCCTTCCACGGAATAGCCGAAAAATGCCGAAACACTGGCAATAATAAAAGCAAAAAACAGGGATTTGATAATGCCGCACCAGATAAACCATTCTACAAACATGTATTGTAGTCCATATTCGAGGTCTACGGCTGACATGATTCCTCCAAACCAACATGTGCAGAAGGCACCGATGATGCCGGCAAAGATACTGAAGGTTACCATGACCGGTATGGTAGTAACCAATGCCATAATTTTGGGTAGAATCAAGTAATTGGCAGAATTGATGCCCATGATTTCTAGTGCATCAATTTGTTGGGTTACACGCATACTGCCTAACTCTGAAGCAATATTGGATCCTACTTTACCGGCTAGAATGAGACACATGATAGAAGAAGAAAATTCCAATAGCATGATTTCACGCGTCACATATCCCACAGTCCAGCGTGGCATAAATGGACTTTCAATATTTAACTTGATTTGGATGGTGATAACGGCTCCGATGAAGAAGGAAATCAGCAATACAATCCCAATAGAATTGACTCCCAATTTTTCCATTTCATCCAAATATTGTCGGAATGACATACGCAGTCGTTCAGGACGGGTAAATGTACGCCCCATAAGAGCGATATATTTTCCTACGGTTTCTAATGCTTTAAACATGGTCAATAAGTATTTGAATGCAAATGTACGGCTTTTTAGCTTATTTTTGTTACATTTGCACCAAAATAAGTAGCTATGGAAGAGAGCAAAATGGTACTTCGCACGGAAGATTTGGTTAAAAGGTACGGAAAGCGTACAGTAGTGAGTCATGTATCGTTTGATGTGAAACAGGGGGAGATTGTGGGTCTGTTGGGACCGAACGGAGCTGGTAAAACTACCTCATTTTACATGACAGTAGGGTTGGTCACTCCTAATGAAGGCCGTATATTTTTAGACAATCTGGATATTACTAATTATCCTGTTTATAAGAGAGCTCAGACAGGTATTGGTTATCTGGCTCAAGAAGCTTCTGTATTTCGTCAGATGAGTGTAGAGGATAATATCGCTTCTGTATTGGAAATGACTAATAAACCGATTGATTATCAGAAGGATAAATTGGAGAGTCTGATCGCGGAGTTCCGGTTGCAGAAAGTACGGAAGAATAAAGGAAATCAACTATCAGGTGGAGAACGTCGCCGTACGGAAATAGCCCGTTGTCTGGCCATTGACCCCAAATTCATCATGTTGGATGAACCTTTTGCAGGAGTAGACCCTATTGCTGTGGAAGATATTCAGCAGATTGTATGGAAATTGAAAGATAAAAACATCGGGATCTTGATTACCGACCATAATGTACAGGAAACCCTGAGTATTACCAGTCGTGCTTACTTGCTCTTTGAAGGAAAAATCCTGTTTCAAGGTACTCCTGAAGAGTTGGCCGAAAATCAGATTGTTCGTGAGAAATATCTGAGTAACAGTTTTGTGTTGCGTCGTAAAGAGTTTATGGTATAGCAGATAGACAGAATAAGCCAGGCATCGACTTGCTCGCAGGGATAGGTGTATAAATTTATCCCTTCTTTTTTTGATAATTAAAAGAATAGCGCTATTTTTGCACGCTCATTTAGAGTTTGGAATATAGTATAAATCAAATAAATAATCGTCATAATGAACGTTTCATTACAAAACATTGACAAGGTAAACGCATTGCTTACCGTGAAGCTGGAAAAAGCTGACTATCAAGAAAAAGTAGACAAATCATTGAAACATCTTCGTCAGAAGGCTCAGGTTCCGGGTTTCCGTCCGGGTATGGTTCCGATGGGCTTGGTAAAGAAGATGTATGGAAAATCTGTTTTGGCTGAAGAAGTAAATAAGGTTCTTTCTGAAACAGTATACAAGTATATCCAAGATAACAAAATCAATATTTTAGGTGAACCTCTGCCTAATGAAGAAAAACAGCCGGAAATCGATTTCGATACAATGGAAGAATTCGAATTCCTGTTTGATGTAGCATTAGCTCCAGAATTCGAAGCTCAGGTAAGCGCTGAAGACAAAGTAGATTACTATAACATCGAAGTAACCGATGAAATGGTTAACAACCAGGTTAAGGCTTACACTCAACGTAACGGTCACTACGACAAGGTTGAATCATACGAAGCTAACGACATGCTGAAAGGTCTGTTGGCTGAGCTCAACGAAGATGGTTCTACTAAGGAAGGTGGTATCCAGGTAGAAGGTGCTATCATGATGCCTTCTTACATGAAGAACGAAGATCAGAAAGCGATCTTCAACAATGCAAAGGTAAACGATGTATTGGTATTCAACCCCAACACTGCTTGGGATGGCAACGCTGCTGAATTGGCTTCCTTGCTGAAGGTGGAAAAAGAAGCTGCTACTGAAGTGAAGTCTAACTTCAGCTTCCAGGTAGAAGAAATCACTCGTTTCGTGGAAGGCGAACTGAATCAGGAAATCTTCGACCAGGTATTTGGCAAAGATACGGTGAAAGATGCTGATGAGTTCCGTGCTAAAGTGAAAGAGATCATTGCAAATCAATTTGAAGCAGACAGCGATTATAAGTTCTTGATTGATTTCCGTAAAGTGATGATGGAAAAGGTTGGTAAGTTGGAATTCCCCGATGCTATGCTGAAGCGCATTATGCGTCTGAACAACCCTGATAAGGATGAAAAGTTTGTGGAAGACAACTATGACAAGAGCATCGAAGAACTGACTTGGCACCTGATTAAGGAACAGCTGGTAAAAGCAAACGAGATCAAGATTGAACAGCAGGATGTAGCTGATATGGCTAAGGAAGCCACTCGTGCCCAGTTTGCTCAATATGGTATGATGAGTGTTCCTGAAGATGTAATTGAAAACTACTCTAAGGAAATGCTGAAGAAGAAAGAAACAGTAGATGCTTTGGTAAGCCGTGCCGTAGATACTAAGTTGTCTGCTGCTTTGAAGGGGCAGGTTTCTTTGGAACAAAAGACGATTTCTGCTGAAGAATTCAATAAAATGTTCGAATAAGAATAGTTAGTTAATTAGCTGACTAAGTAAACAATAGTAAACACAGGGTTTTAGATATAAAACCCTGTGTTTTTTTGTGTCTCTGTGTTCTTTTTCGTTTCTTTGCACTCACAATATAAAAACTAAAACTCGAAAAAAATGGATGATTTTAGAAAATATGCCACCAAACATTTGGGAATGAATAGTTTGGTTCTTGACGATGTGATTAAATCTCAGTCAGGATATCTGAATCCTTATATTTTGGAAGAACGTCAATTGAATGTGACTCAATTGGATGTATTCTCTCGTCTGATGATGGACCGCATTATCTTCTTGGGAACTCAGATTGATGATTATACTGCCAATACTTTACAGGCACAGTTGCTTTATTTGGATTCTGTAGATCCGGGTAAAGATATCTCTATCTATATTAATTCACCGGGTGGATCTGTATATGCAGGTCTGGGTATTTATGATACCATGCAGTTTATCAGCAGTGATGTAGCTACCATTTGCACAGGCATGGCAGCAAGTATGGCTGCCGTTTTACTGGTAGCTGGTACGGAAGGTAAGCGTTCTGCTTTGACTCATTCTCGTGTCATGATTCATCAGCCGCTAGGTGGAGCACAGGGACAAGCTTCGGATATCGAAATTACCGCTCGTGAAATTATGAAGATAAAGAAAGAACTCTATACTATTATAGCTGATCATTCACATACTCCGTTTGATAAGGTCTGGGCTGATTCAGACCGTGACTATTGGATGACTGCTCAGGAAGCTAAGGAATATGGTATGGTGGATGAAGTGTTGATCAAGAAATAACAGAGAATGGCCGATTCAAAAAGAAATAAAAACAGATGTAGCTTCTGTGGACGTAGCGAAGATGAGGTGGAACTGCTGATTACTGGTATGAATGCATTCATTTGCAATCAGTGTGCACAGCAGGCTCATGAAATCGTGCAGGAAGCTCTGGAAAGCAAGCAGGAAGCTGCTCATAAATTAAGCTTGAAAGAACTGCCGAAACCGGTGGATATCAAGAAATTTTTAGACCAGTATGTTATCGGACAGGATGATGCCAAGCGTTTCCTTTCCGTATCGGTTTATAATCATTATAAGCGATTATTGCAGAAAGCCACTGATGATGATGTAGAGATTGAAAAGTCCAATATCATTATGGTGGGCAGTACCGGTACTGGAAAAACATTGCTGGCTCGCACTATTGCCAAACTTTTGCATGTACCTTTTACCATTGTAGACGCTACTGTACTCACTGAGGCGGGATATGTGGGGGAAGATATTGAAAGTATCTTGACTCGTCTGCTTCAGGTGGCTGATTATAATGTCAAGGAAGCTGAACGTGGTATCGTATTTATCGATGAGATAGATAAAATAGCTCGTAAGGGAGATAATCCTTCTATTACACGAGATGTAAGCGGTGAAGGGGTTCAGCAAGGGTTGTTGAAATTGTTGGAGGGTTCCGTGGTGAATGTTCCGCCTCAGGGTGGACGCAAACATCCTGACCAGAAAATGATTCCGGTCAATACGAAGAATATCCTTTTCATTTGCGGAGGAGCTTTTGATGGTATTGAGAAGAAAATTGCCCAACGGTTGAATACTCATGTGGTAGGTTATGGAGCAGTACGTCATACGGCAACCATCGATAAGAATAATCTGATGCAGTACATTGCACCTCAGGATTTGAAGTCATTTGGCCTGATTCCAGAAATTATTGGTCGTATGCCAGTACTTACTTATCTGAATCCGTTGGATAGAAATGCTCTGCGTTCTATTCTGACAGAGCCTAAAAACTCGATTATCAAGCAGTATGAAAAATTGTTTGAAATGGATGGAGTGAAGCTCACCTTTCAGCCAGAAGTGTTTGAATACATTGTGGATAAAGCTGTGGAGTATAAATTAGGTGCCCGTGGCTTGCGCTCCATCGTAGAGACCATTATGATGGATGCCATGTTTGAAGTGCCTTCTGAACAGACAGAAAGTCTGGAAGTTACTTTGGACTATGCCAAAAAACAACTGGAAAAAGCAAATCTTGCAAGACTGCAAAGTGCTTAAAATCAAAAGGTAATGCCTTTTTACCTGTTTTTTTTATAATCGGTGGAAAAATATTCATCTGTTTTTGCTTGAATTTTAAGAACTTGTTTATAACTTTGTTAGGCTTCTTTGTATTGAATACACTGAATCGTATAGCAATCTATTGATAAATTATAAACAACCTATGAATCATGGCAGGGAAGAAGATTAATTTGACAGACCAGCTGAAGAAATACTTCGGGTTCGATACTTTTAAGGGAAATCAAGAGGCAATTATAGAAAATCTGCTTGCTGGCAATGATACGTTTGTATTGATGCCTACCGGTGGAGGAAAATCTTTGTGCTATCAGCTGCCTTCCTTATTGATGGAAGGGACAGCCATCGTGATTTCTCCCTTGATTGCGCTGATGAAGAATCAGGTCGATGCGATGCGTAACTTCAGTGAAGAAGACGGGGTTGCTCATTTTATTAATTCATCTTTGAATAAGGCAGCGATTGATCAGGTTAAATCAGATATTCTTGCTGGGAAAACGAAATTGCTTTATGTGGCTCCGGAGTCATTGACCAAAGAGGAAAATGTGGAGTTTCTGAAGACGGTAAAAATATCGTTTTATGCAGTGGATGAGGCACACTGTATTTCGGAATGGGGACATGATTTCCGACCGGAATATCGTCGCATCCGGCCGATTGTAAATGAAATAGGGAAGGCGCCTGTCATCGCCTTAACGGCTACGGCTACCCCCAAGGTGCAGCATGATATTCAGAAAAATCTGGGAATGATTGATGCGCAGGTATTCAAGTCATCTTTCAACCGACCTAATCTGTATTATGAGGTTCGTCCTAAAACGGTGAATATCGATCGGGATATTATTAAGTTTATTAAGAATAATCCTGAAAAATCGGGTATTATTTACTGTTTGAGTCGAAAAAAGGTGGAGGAATTGGCTGAAATACTGCAGGCCAACGGCATCAATGCGCGTGCCTACCATGCCGGTATGGACTCTGCTACGCGGACACAGAATCAGGATGATTTCCTGATGGAAAAAGTGGACGTGATCGTAGCGACCATTGCTTTCGGTATGGGGATTGATAAACCAGACGTGAGATATGTCATTCATTATGATATTCCTAAGAGTCTGGAAGGCTATTATCAAGAAACGGGTCGTGCAGGCCGGGATGGTGGTGAAGGGCAATGCATTACTTTTTATACCAATAAAGACTTGCAGAAACTGGAAAAGTTTATGCAGGGAAAACCTGTAGCAGAACAGGAAATCGGCAGACAGCTTCTGCAGGAAACCGCTGCCTATGCTGAGTCTTCTGTATGTCGCCGGAAAACGCTCTTGCATTATTTTGGCGAGGAGTATACAGAGGAGAATTGTGGAAATTGTGACAATTGTTTAAATCCTAAAAAACAAGTGGAAGCTCAAGATTTATTGTGCACTGTGATTGAAACCGTATTAGCGGTTAAAGAGAATTTTAAAGCTGATTATATTATAGATGTCATATTGGGAAAGGAAACTTCTGAAATTCAAGCTCATTTGCATGAGGACTTGGAAGTTTTCGGTTCTGGTATGGGTGAAGAGGATAGAACGTGGAATGCCGTGATTCGTCAGGCACTCATTGCGGGCTATCTGAGTAAGGATGTAGAAAACTACGGCTTGCTGAAGGTGACGGACGATGGTAAGAAATTCCTGAAGCGTCCTAAATCCTTCAAGATTGTAGAAGATACTGACTTCGAAGAACTCGAGGAAGAAGCTCCGATGAGGGGTGGGGGGGCTTGTGCTGTAGACCCGGCACTCTATTCTATGCTGAAGGATTTGCGTAAAAAGTTATCCAAACAGTTGGAAGTGCCTCCTTATGTCATCTTCCAGGATCCCTCTTTGGAGGCCATGGCTACTATTTACCCCATTACGCTGGATGAGTTGCAGAATATTCCCGGAGTGGGTGCTGGTAAGGCTAAACGGTACGGTGAAGAGTTTTGCAAACTGATTAAGCGTCATTGCGAAGAGAATGAGATTGAACGGCCTGAGGATTTGAGGGTGCGTACGGTGGCCAACAAGTCGAAGATGAAGGTAGCTATTATTCAAGCTATCGACCGTAAGGTGGCGTTGGATGATATCGCGATGTCTAAAGGGATTGAATTTGATGAGTTGCTGGATGAGATTGAAGCCATTGTGTATTCCGGTACTAAATTAAACATCGACTATTTCCTGGAGGATATCATGGATGAAGACCACATGTTGGATATCTACGATTATTTTAAGGAATCAACTACGGATGATATTGAGGATGCTTTAGAAGAATTGGGCGATGATTACAGTGAAGAAGAAGTTCGTCTAGTACGCATTAAGTTTATTTCTGAAATGGCAAATTAATTTGCTTTCTATAAACAAAAGCCTGTTTTCATTTTAGAAAACAGGCTTTTTTGTGTACTTATAAGGTTTCTTTTGAATCGAGTGGTTAGAATTCTACTTTCGGTGCTTGTTCGGCTCCTTCAGCAGCCTCAAAATACGCACGTTTTTCAAATCCGAACAGATTGGCCAGTATGTTTTTGGGGAAACGTCGGATAGTAGTATTGAATTCTTTCGCCGTGTTATTGAAATTCGTGCGAGCCACATTAATCCGGTTTTCTGTACCTTCCAGTTGAGCCTGTAGCTCCATGAAGTTTTGGTTGGCTTTTAAGTCAGGGTATTTTTCTGTGATGGCCAGCAGTTTGCCCAAAGCTGAACTGATGGCACCTTGTGCCTTTTGATAGGCTGCCAGCTTTTCAGGGGTGAGGTCTTCTGGATTTACTTGAATCTGAGTGGCCTGGCTGCGTGCTGCAATGACACCTTCCAGGGTTTCCTTTTCATGGGAAGCATATCCTTTTACTGTATTGACCAGGTTAGGAATTAAGTCGGCGCGTCGTTGATATTGGGTCTCTACGTTCGCCCATTGATTGTTTACATTTTCATCCAGGTTTACTAAACCATTATAGCCAGAGATGGCCCAAAATGCGAGTATGGCTGCTACTGCCACGAAGATAATACTTGTTTTTTTCATGTTTTCTTATTGATTAAATGATGAATAATATTAGAATCTGGAGCCGGCTCCACCGCCGCCTCCCATGCCACCTCCGAAACTGCCTCCGCTGAAACCTCCGCCTCCGAAACTGCCGCCTCCGAAGCCGCCGATAAAGGGACCGTTTCCTCTTCCGCCCCGATAATGTTCATCGTATGATTGCTGTCGTCTGATTACTATATGTCCGCAGTTTCTGCAGAGATAGGTCACTTCTTCTGTTCTCACACCATGCCGTTTGGCAATGATTCTGCTATTGCTGCGTTGCAGCTCATGTTTTCCGCAGTGGGGACATCGGCTGGCTGTCCGTATCGCCAGGTAGAATATTATTCCGCCGAGAATGATAAATCCGGCAAACAATCCGAAGGTAATCAGTACGTCTCCACTCTCGTTGTTGGCAGGAGTATCGTTTGTCATACTGCCGTCCAGTCTGCTGTAGACAGCCTTTATGCCGGCTACCATTCCTTCATCCCATTTATTCTCTTTCAGGTAAGGAATCATGTAGCGTGTCTGAATCCGTTTGCAGATAGCATCCGGCAAGTCTCCTTCCAGTCCGTAGCCAGTGTAGAACTGTATGCAGCGTTGGTCGGTAACCAGCAGGATGACGAGTCCGTTGTTTTTTTCTTTTTTTCCTACTCCCCATTGGTTAAGCAGTTCGTGTGTAAAGTCGAAACAACTTCCTTCTCCTATGGAGGGAACTACTGCGACCACAGTTTCTATGCTGGTTTTTTGTTCTAGGTCATAGAGCATGCGGTTGATCTGCTGGCAGGCTTCTGCTGAAAGAATGCCTTCCGGATTGCATACATATTTTGTCTTATCCTGCAGATGTACTTTAGGAAGATTGCTTGGAGTATAAATAGTTTGCGCCTGAATCAGGGTCAGCAAGCACAAGAACAGGCAATTCAAGAAAAATCTTTTCATGGCTAACGTGTATAAAAGATAGGGTCAGATTCTTTACTGGATGTATTTCTCTACAAAGTTCTTCACTTTTTCGGTATATTCCACGGGATAGTCTTTATAGGCTTCTGCGTGTGCAGTACCTGGAGCTATCCATAGCTCCTTGGGGGCCGGTTTAGCTTCATACAGCGGATATACCATCCAGGTAGGAACGAAGGTATCTGCGTCTCCATGAATAAATAGCATGGGTCGTGTGCATTTGCGGACTTGTTCTAAGGCTGATGCTTCCTGGAAGCTCCAGCCATATTCTAGCTGGCAGAGCCAGCTGGCTGTATGAAGCAGCGGAAAGGCTGGTAAGCCAAATTGGGCTTTCAGTTCTCCCTTAAATTCATCCCAGGCGCTAGTGTATCCGCAATCTTCCACAAAGCATTTGATGAAAGGTTGCTGGTGAATACCTTGTTCTACTTCTCCTGATACCATCATGGTTGTGGCAGCGCCCATAGAGATGCCATGCACCACCATTTGGGTAGATTGGCTGTGGGCTTGTCCCAGACTGTCTACGGCCCGACCGAAGAGTTCGTCGGCTGTAGCCGTCCATTGTAACACATCCAGACGGTCTTTCCATCCCATTTGTACTTCAGCTCCACCGCTCATTCCATGACCGTGCAGGTCGGGCAGCAAGATGTTATAGCCCATTATGTGGCTGTATAGGTAGCCTATATGCAGCATACGCACAGCATTGTCGGTGTATCCATGTACAATGACAGCTGTTTTTAAGGTAGGCTGAGCCGCTCTTACATAAAGGGCATGAAGTTCTTCACCTTGGTCATTGGTTAGCTGATAGTCTCTTAGAGCCTGTACTTGTTGCAGACTGTCTATCCAGTAAGCAATGTGTGGATACTTATCGGTCATGACCTCGAGAGAAGAGGCCAAATTCCGGCTACGTTTTACCAGGTCATTCGGTTGCAGTGCATAGCCCAGCATATAGTACCCTGCGCAGATAAGGAGGGTGCAAAGGCTCAGTAGCCCGATGAATATATATTTCAGTAGTTTATTCATAAGCAAGTTTATCGGTTCCAGATTTCCCAAGCAGCAAAAGCTTGCAGCAGCAACATTTCCAGTCCGTTTTTCACCACAGCTCCCTGGGCGGCTCCTTTTTGCATGAAGAGGGTCTGGTCGGGATTATAAATGAGGTCATAGAGCAGATGGTTCGGAGTGAGCTGCTCATAGGGTATGTTTGGACAGGAATCTTCGTTGGGATACATGCCCACTGGAGTACAGTTTACGATCACAGTATAGTCTTGCATGAGTTCCGGTGTCAGCTCCTGGTAGGTCAGTATGTCAACATGCTGTTTGCTGCGCGACACGAACGTGCTTGCTATACCTAGTTTCTTTAAACCATGGAAAATGGCTTTTGAGGCTCCTCCGGTACCTAAAATCAAAGCTTTCTGATGATGAGGTTGCAGTAAAGGGGAGATGGATTGCATAAAGCCGATGATATCAGAATTATAACCCACCAGTTTGCTCTTTCCCTTAGGCAGCGGTATAAACTTAATTACATTGACTGCTCCGATTTCTATGGCATCCTTATCGAGTTCATCCAAAAATGGAATGACTTGTTCTTTGTAAGGAATCGTTACGTTGAGTCCTTTTAACTGAGGATTCTCTTCGATGACTTCCATGAAATCATGGATGCTGGGTATCTCATAATTCACATATTCAGCATCAATTTGTTCGGATTTGAATTTCTCATTAAAGTATCCGATAGAGAATGAATGTTTCAGCGGATAGCCTATCAGACCATATTTTTGCATATCTGTTCTATTCGGGTTAGCGGAGTGGAAGCACGCTGCCTGTTTATTTGACAGCTACATAAAGTGTACAGATTCCGAACGTTAACCGTTTGAAGCTTACCTGACTGAATCCGGCTTTACGAATTACTTTCTGCATTACTTCTCCTTGTGGAAAGGCACGGATGCTTTCTGGTAAATAAGTATAGGCACTATGGTCTTTGGAGATGAGTTTTCCCAGTAAGGGAATGACCACTTTGGAATAGACAGAAAACAGTTGTTTCATGGGGAAACGGTCGGGTGTAGTCAATTCCAGAATGACCAAATGACCTCCAGGTTTCAGTACGCGGCACATTTCTTTCAGCCCTTGATCCAATCCTTCAAAGTTGCGGATACCGAAGGCTACCGTAATGGCGTCAAACAGGTTGTCGGAAAACGAGAGAGAGGTGCAATCCTCCCGGGCAAAGGTAATTTTGTCCGAGAGGTGCGCCTGTTTTACTTTTTCACGACCCACATTCATCATGCCTTCTGAAATATCTGTGCCAATTAGCGAGTCAGGTTTCAGTTCCTGGCAAGCTAGGATGGCAAAGTCACCTGTACCGGTGGCCACGTCCATCATCCGTTTGGGATGGAACGGGCGTAGGGTATCAATGGCTTTCTTCCGCCAGCAGCGGTCTATTCCCATGGAGAGAGTATGGTTCAGCTTATCATAGGCGGGAGCAATGTTGTCGAACATTTGTTCCACCTGTTCGCTCTTTTTTCCGTCCTGGCTGTAAGGCTTGATTTGTTCTTGCGGGTAGTTCATACTTGGTTTATTTCAAATATTCAGTAACATTCTTTTCGATGCGTTCAGCGATGTTGCTGGTATCTTCCTTCACAAACTGTTCGCCCGTGATGTGTTCGTAAAGTTCGATGTAGCGTTCGCTGATGCTGTTTACGATTTCGTCAGTCATTTCAGGAACTTGTTGTCCTTCTTTTCCTTGGAAACCATTGTCCATCAACCATTCGCGAACGAATTCCTTGGACAGCTGCTTTTGGGCTTCTCCTTTTTCAAAACGTTCTTCGTAGCCTTCGCTATAGAAGTAGCGGCTGGAGTCAGGAGTATGGATTTCATCCATCAGGTAGATGGTTCCGTTATGTTTACCGAACTCATATTTGGTATCTACCAGGATGAGGCCGCGTTCTGCTGCGATTTCTGTACCACGTTGGAAGAGAGCCAGTGTGTATTTTTCCAGCAGGGCATATTCTTCAGGCGTAGCCAATCCCTTTGCCAGAATTTCTTCCTTGGAGATATCTGCGTCGTGTTCGCCGATTTCAGCTTTGGTAGTCGGAGTAATGATAGGTTCGGGGAATTTCTGGTTTTCCTTCATACCTTCGGGCAGTTTCACACCGCAGATTTCACGGACTCCGCTCTTATAGGCACGCCAAGCACTACCGCAGAGATAGCCGCGTACGATCATTTCTACCGGGAATCCTTCGCACATAACACCTACAGTTACCATAGGATCCGGCGTAGCCAGTTTCCAGTTGGGGCAGATGTCGGTAGTTGCATCCAGGAACTTGGCAGCAATCTGGTTTAGCATCTGTCCTTTAAAAGGAATTCCTTTGGGCAGCACTACATCGAAAGCCGAGATACGGTCGGTTGCTACCATCACAAGTTTTTCACCATTGATGTTGTACACATCGCGTACTTTTCCGTGATACACACTCTGTTGTCCGGGAAAGTTGAATTCAGTTGCAGTTAATGCTTTCATTGTTATTGAGTTTATGGGTTTTTGGATTCTTTTTTCTTTTCTCTTTCCTCCTTTTGTGCCTGGTCAAATTTTTCATAGGCCTCTACAATCTGGGTCACCAATTTGTGGCGTACAATGTCTTTCTTGTTGAGTTCGATAAAACTGATGCCTTTTACTCCTTTCAGGATGCGTATGGCCTGCACCAGTCCCGAAGTTTGAGAAGCGGGTAGATCAATTTGGGTCATGTCGCCGGTCACGATCATTTTGGTATTCATACCCATACGGGTCAGAAACATTTTGATTTGTTGAGTCGTGGTGTTTTGGGCTTCGTCCAGTATGACTACGGCATCATTCAGGGTCCGTCCGCGCATAAAGGCCAGTGGAGCTATCTGTATGATGTTTAAATCCATGTATTCTTTTAGTTTGGCTGCAGGAATCATATCCTGCAAGGCATCGTAGAGGGGTTGTAGATAAGGGTCAATCTTATCTTTCATATCGCCGGGTAGGAAACCCAGTTTTTCGCCGGCTTCTACAGCGGGTCGGCTCAGAATAATTTTTTTGATTTCTTTATTTTTTAAGGCACGCACCGCCAAGGCGATGGCTGTATAAGTCTTGCCGGATCCGGCGGGACCGATGGCAAACACCATATCGTTTTTCCGGAATGCTTCCACCAGTTTCTGCTGGTTGGCACTTCGTGGGCTGATGGGTTTTCCGTTCACGCTGAACACTATGACGTTTCCGTTTTTCTCTTCTTGCGGTTGGTTTCCTTTCAGAATGTCCAGGATGACTTCCTCTTTCAGTGAGTTGTATTCCGTGCAGTATTTTTCCAGTTTGATGATGTTTTCTTCAAAGGCGCACATTTCCTCTTCATCTCCCAATACTTTGATGACGTTACCGCGCGCTACGATGCGCAGCTTGGGGTATAAGGCTTTGATAAGCTGCATGTTGGCGTTGTTTACACCATAGAAGATGACCGGATCTATGTCCTCTAAAACTATCAGTTTTTCTATCATTCAGTACGTTTTAATATTGTCGCCGTTCGGCGTATCTTCTTTTTAGTGTGCAAAGTTAGTGAAAGGTTTGGAATCGTACCAATTTAGCAGTGGAAATTGAAAGAAATCTCTGTGAAAAATGTATCTTTGTCCCTCATTTGATGGATAGATCCGCGGTAAATGTGGATTTAATGATTTTTTATATAAAACCGTAAAATAGTGTCTATGAGTTTTTCCGATAAGAGAGTTTTGGTAGGAATGAGTGGTGGTATCGATAGTACGGCCACTTGTCTGATGTTGAAGGAGCAGGGGTATGAGATTGTAGGACTGACCATGTGGGTGTGGGGAGATGAGCCGCAGGATGCGCGCCGTTTGGCCCAAAGCATGGGGATTGAACATTATATTGCTGATGAGCGGGAAGCTTTTCGTCAGGTTATTGTACAGAATTTTATTGATGAATATCGTCAGGGGCGAACTCCGAATCCCTGTGTCATGTGTAATCCGTTATTTAAATTCCGCATTCTTACGGAGTGGGCTGATCGGATGAACTGTGCCTATATTGCTACGGGACATTACACGCGTCTGGAGGAACATCATGGTCGGGTGTATATTGTGGCAGGTGATGATGAAAAGAAAGACCAGTCTTATTTTTTATGGCGTCTTTCGCAGTCAGTGCTCCGTCGCTGTATCTTCCCGTTGGGACAGTTTACCAAGCTGCAGGTGCGCGCTTACCTTCGCGAGAAGGGATATGCCTTGAAAGCGGAGGAAGGAGAAAGTATGGAGGTGTGCTTTATTCAGGGCGATTATCGGGATTTCCTGCGCCAGCATTCACCGGAGATTGACCAGGAGGTGGGTCCGGGCTGGTTTGTTAATGCAGCTGGGGTGAAACTGGGTGAACATAAGGGATTTCCGTATTATACCATAGGTCAGCGTAAGGGATTGGATATAGCATTAGGTAAACCGGCTTATGTCCTGAAGATTAATCCGCAGAAGAATACGGTGATGCTGGGAGATGCCGATCAGTTGCAGACCGACTATATGCTGATTGAGCAGGAACAGTTTGTGGATGAGGCTGATTTGCAATCGGAGGAATTGACGGTGCGTATCCGCTATCGCAGTAAGCCGATTCCTTGTCAGGTAATGACGTTGGAGGATGGGCGCCGGCTGGTGCATTTTGATCAGCCTGCTTCGGCCATTGCTCCGGGACAGTCGGCTGTCTTTTACATCGGACGCCGCGTCATTGGAGGGTCGTTCATTGCTTCACAGCGGGGTATCGGACAGTTTATCCCTGATAACCAGAAGAGTTAAATAGTTAATAATTAAAGAACTGCAGCGTAAAAAAAAGAGTAGAATAAAATAAGATGAGAATTTTTTGTTTGTGGTGTGTGCTGATGGTTTGGGCAGCGGTTGCCTTTGCTCAGTCTGATACCTTAAAATACCGGGTTTATTTTACAGATAAGTCAGTTACGGAATTTGATCTGTCAAAGCCCGAAGCTTTTCTTTCTGAAAAATCCCTGCTTCGACGTCAGCGTCAACAGTTGTCAGTCGATTCCACAGATTTGCCGGTATGCAGCCGGTATCTTCGTCAGCTGGAAGAGAAAGGGGCCCGTATTGTACTTACGGGGAAGTGGTTGAATTTTGCTACTGTATCGTTTAATGATACAGCATTGGTAAGACAGCTGGCAGCCTTGCCTTTTGTCCGTTCACTCCGCCTGGTGTGGCGGGCTTCACAGGAAGCCGACTGGTTCATGCAGCGCGATTCGCTCATTAATCGGCTTACCAAGGTGAAAGGTGAATATTATGGTACGGCTACCCGGCAGATTCATATGAACGCTGGGAACAGACTGCATGAAGCTGGTTTCCGGGGCCAAGGATTTACGGTGGGTGTGATTGATGCAGGTTTTCAGAATGTCGATTGCATGGAAGCTATGCAAGGCATTCATATCTTGGGGACTCGCGATTTTGTCAGTCGTTCGGGTGACTATTCGTATGAATCGAGTAGCCACGGTACTGCGGTGCTTTCCTGTCTGGGGATGAATCGGCCCGAATATATGGTGGGTACAGCTCCTGAAGCTTCGTTCTGGCTGCTGCGCAGCGAAGATGAGGCTTCCGAATATCCAGTAGAAGAAGATCACTGGGTGGCGGCAGTCGAGTTTGCCGACAGCGTAGGTGTAGATGTGGTCAACACTTCGTTGGGTTACTATCATTTCGATGATCCTGCCATGGATTATCGTTTGAGTGACCTGAATGGGCAAGTATCACTGATGTCACGTCAGGCATCGCTGATGGCTGATAAAGGAATATTGCTGGTATGTAGTGCCGGGAATTCGGGTATGGGGGTATGGAAAAAAATCACTCCTCCTGCCGACGCTGATCCCATTCTGACAGTGGGGGCAGTAGATAAAAATGGGGTGCTGGCCCCTTTCTCTTCTGTTGGCAATACGGCTGATGGACGAGTGAAACCGGATGTAATGGCAGTGGGACTGGATGCTGATATCATTCATACTAATGGCATGCAGACTAAGGCCAATGGTACTTCCTTTTCATCTCCTATCTTGTGCGGCATAGCGGTATGTCTGTGGCAGGCTTGTCCTACGCTTAATGTAAGGCAGCTTATCGACCTGGTACGACAGTCGGGCGACCGTTCTCAGTCTCCGGATAATATTTATGGTTACGGCATACCTGATTTTTGGAAAGCCTATCAGACGTATCTCAAACAACAGGAAGAGGCTGCCAGAGCATCCGTTCCTCCGGTTCACTAACAGATAAAAAACAATCGCTATGGAACCTTTGTCACTTTTTGATTTAAATGTCTTGGTACGTCGCAGTTTGGCACAGTGCCTGCCCGACACTTATTGGGTGAAGGCTGAGCTGAGTGATGTACGTTCCAACAGTACAGGCCACTGTTATCTGGAGTTTGTGCAGAAAGACCCTCGTGGTCATGGACTGATAGCTAAGGCACGGGGGATGATTTGGAATAATGTATACCGTCTGTTGAAACCTTATTTCGAAGAAACTACTGGGCAGCCTTTTGCGGCAGGTATCCAGGTGTTGGTGCAGGTTTCTGTTGATTTTCACGAACTCTATGGCTATAGTCTTACGGTGTGTGACATTGATCCGGCCTATACTTTGGGTGAACTGGCTCTTCGCCGTCAGGAAATCCTCCGTCAACTTAAATCAGAGGGAGTGCTTACACTTAATAAAGAATTGCCTTTGCCTGCGTTACCTCAGCGTATCGCAGTCATTTCTTCAGCTACGGCTGCAGGTTACGGCGATTTTTCGCACCAGCTCATCCACAATCCCTATGGCTTCTATTTTTACACCGAACTCTTTCCGGCTCTCATGCAAGGTGACCGGGTGGAGGCATCCATTCTGCAAGCTTTTGAGCAGATCTTGCAGCGTTCGTCAGAGTTCGATGTAGTAGTCATTATCCGTGGAGGAGGGGCTACATCCGACCTTTCCGGTTTTGATACTTATCTCTTGGCCGCAGCCTGTGCACAGTTTCCGCTGCCTGTCATTACCGGTATTGGTCATGAGCGTGATGATACAGTGCTCGATGTGGTATCGCATACGCGTGTCAAAACACCTACCGCTGCTGCCGAATTTCTCATTGCACAAGTAGGAGCATCTGCTGCCACTCTTCAGCAACTTGCTCTCCGTCTTCAGCAGGGGGTACAGATGCTTCTCGAACAGGAGCAGCGTCGGTTGCAGAGTTGGAAGACTCGTATCCCTACCTTAGCTGTCAAGCATCTTACTGGGGGCAAACTGCAGCTAGCTTCCCTTCGCCATAGTTTGGAACAAGGAAGCAGACAACTTATACTTGCCCAGCAGCATCGGTTGGAACTATTGCAGCAGCGTGTCGCCGATGCTTCGCCCGATAAGCTTCTGGCTCGTGGCTACAGCATCACCCTCTGTCATGGTCAGGTAGTGAAAACGGCCGACCAATTACAAACAGGAGATGTCCTTGTCACCCGTTTCCAGCATGGAAACATCACTTCTCAAGTCACTAAAAATCAATCCAAAAAATCTGATAACCCTTATGGCACCTAAAAAGAAAGAAACCTATTCGCAGGCAATGGAACGTCTTGAAAACATTGTGCGTCAGATAGACCGCAATGAACTGGAAATTGATCAGCTGGCAGATAAAATCCGAGAAGCCAATGAAATCATCGCTTTTTGCCAGGATAAACTGACCAAAGCTGATCAGGAAATTGAAAAATTATGGGCTGAAAAGCGAGAATCTGAAGAATAAAAGTTATTTTTGTTGCATACTCTTTAATAGAGATAAGATTCATCCATATAATATTGATTATTATGAAAGAAATTGATTGGGCCAATCTGTCATTCGGTTATATGAAGACAGATTATAACGTGAGAATTTACTATCGTAACGAACAGTGGGGAGCACTCGAAGTCTGCAGTGAGGAAACCATTCCTTTGCATATGGCTGCTACTTGTCTGCACTACGGACAGGAAGCATTCGAAGGTTTGAAGGCTTTTCGTGGTAAGGATGGCAAGGTGCGTATTTTCCGTCTTGAAGAAAATGCGGCTCGTCTGCAGTCTACTTGTCGTGGTATTCTGATGCCTGAACTTCCTACAGATCGTTTTAAGGAAGCGGTACTTCAGGCCGTGAAGCTGAACGAGCGTTTTATCCCTCCTTATGAAAGTGGTGCATCACTTTACATACGTCCGTTACTCATTGGTACAGGGGCTCAGGTAGGGGTACGTCCGGCCAAGGAATATCTGTTCGTTATCTTTGTAACACCGGTAGGTCCGTACTTCAAGGGTGGTTTTGCAGCTACTCCGTATGTCATTACCCGTAAGTATGACCGAGCTGCACCGCTTGGCACAGGTATCTATAAGGTAGGAGGTAATTACGCAGCCAGCCTGCGCGCCAGTCAGGAAGCTCATGCAGCTGGCTATTCTGCCGAATTCTACCTGGATGCGAAGGAAAAGAAGTATATGGATGAGTGCGGTGCTGCCAATTTCTTTGCAATTAAAAACAATACATACATCACTCCGCTCTCTTCTTCTATTCTGCCGTCTATTACGAATAAGAGTCTTATTCAATTAGCAGAAGATATGGGGATGAAAGTAGAACGTCGTCCGGTGCCTGAAGAAGAACTGGCTACTTTCGAAGAAGCAGGAGCCTGCGGAACAGCAGCTGTTATCAGTCCCATCCAACGTATTGATGATCCTGAAAACGGCCGTTCTTACGTTTTGTCGCCCGACGGCAAACCGGGTCCTGTCTGCACGGCGCTCTATCATAAATTGCGTGCCATCCAGTATGGAGATGAACCCGATACACATCATTGGGTTACCATCGTAGAATGATAGGGAGAAGATGAGGCCTTCATGGGCAGTTGGCGGATTTTAACCGGCAGCTTCGCGAAATTTTAGCTGTAGGTTTCTGATTGTATCTCCATGGATTTGGTTCTGTAAAGTTCAGCTTTGGGAAGCCAAGTCCATGGAGATTTTTCTCATACTCCGCCATACGGCGGGAAGTAGTCTTTCCATCAGTAAAAATTTAAACAGCTTCTAAAAAATGATTACCTTTGCAGCAAACTAACTATTAAGAACCTATATGGGAAAAGGAAAATTAGCAAAGTTTGCCGATATGGCGAGTTATCCGCATGTGTTTGAATATCCTTATTCTGCGGTCGAAAATGTACCTTTTGAGATGCAAGGGCATTGGCACGAACGTTTTTTTAAGAATAACAACCCCATTGTTTTGGAATTGGGATGCGGACGCGGTGAATATACCGTAGGATTGGGAAAGATGTTTCCTGACAAAAACTTTATCGGTGTAGATATAAAGGGAGCCCGTATGTGGACTGGGGCTACAGATTCGCTTCGGGAAGGAATGACCAATGTGGCTTTTCTGCGTACTAACATTGAAATCATCGAACGTTTCTTTGCACCTGGCGAAGTCAGCGAAATCTGGTTGACTTTTTCAGACCCGCAGATGAAAAAGGCTACCAAGCGGCTTACTTCTACTTATTTTATGGAACGCTACCGCAAGTTTTTGAAAGATGGTGGCCTGGTACATCTCAAGACCGACAGTAATTTCATGTTTACTTATACGAAATACATGGTAGAGGCTAACCATTTGCCGGTCGATTTCATCACAGACGATCTCTACCATTCCGGTCTGGCAGATGATATCCTTAGTATCCGTACTTATTACGAACAGCAGTGGTTGGATCGTGGTCTTACCATTAAGTACCTTAAGTTCCGTCTGCCTCAGGAAGGGCTGCTTCAGGAACCGGATGTAGAAATTGAGCTGGATGAATACCGCAGTTATAATCGCAGCAAACGCAGCGGCTTGCAGACCAGCAAATAATAACGGCTGATAGATATGAATTTTATAAAAATAGACAGAATATGACATTATATCCGAAACTTATTTTAGATGCACTGGCTACGGTGCGTTATCCTGGCAATGGCAAGAATCTGGTAGAAGCCGATATGGTGGCCGATAACTTACGCATTGACGGGATGTCGGTCAGCTTTTCGCTGACTTTTGAGAAACCTACTGACCCCTTCATGAAGTCGATGGTAAAAGCGGCTGAAACCGCTATTCATACTTATGTGTCGCCCGAAGTACAGGTGATGATTACTACCGAGAGCCGTCAGGCTGCCCGTCCCGAGGTTGGTAAACTTCTGCCTCGTGTCAAGAATGTCATCGCTGTATCTTCCGGTAAGGGTGGGGTAGGAAAGTCTACTGTGGCAGCTAATCTGGCTGTAGCACTTTCTAAGCTGGGTTATAAGGTAGGTTTGCTCGATGCCGATATCTTTGGCCCTTCTGTGCCCAAGATGTTCCAGGTGGAAGATGCACAGCCTTATGCCGAACGCATTGACGGACGTGATCTGATTATTCCTATTGAGAAATATGGGTTAAAGCTTCTCTCCATTGGTTTCTTTGTAAAGCCTGATCAAGCTACGTTGTGGCGCGGTGGAATGGCCAGCAATGCGTTGAAACAGTTGGTTGGTGATGCGGATTGGGGTGAACTGGATTATTTCGTATTAGATACCCCTCCGGGTACTAGCGATATCCACCTCACCCTGTTGCAGACCCTCTCTATCACTGGTGCTGTCATTGTCAGCACACCGCAGCAGGTAGCCTTGGCCGATGCCCGTAAGGGCGTGGATATGTACACCAATGAGAAAGTAGGTGTGCCTATCTTGGGGCTGGTAGAAAATATGGCATGGTTTACGCCTGCCGAATTGCCGGAAAATAAATACTATCTTTTTGGCAAAGAGGGTTGCAAACAGTTGGCCGAACAGTTAAATGTGCCTCTTTTAGGACAGATTCCTATTGTACAGAGCATCTGTGAAAGTGGAGATCAGGGTTCTCCGGTAGCACTCGATGAAACGACCCCCACCGGTCGTGCCTTCCTGCAGTTGGCTGCTGCCGTAGTACGCCAAGTCGACAAGCGTAATTTAGAGATGGCACCTACCCGGATTGTGGAAGTGAAAAAGTAATCTTTATTCCGAGATACCAGTATGAAAAACAAACGAAGTTTACTTTGGGGATTGGGATTGGCCTTGGCATGGAATGTCCAGGCTCAATCCGCCCCCTCCTCTTTCGAAGCTTCCGAAGCTAATCCGCATGCTGTGCGTGTACTGCATGAGTTGCTTCGTCAATATCCTGAGTCAGTTCCCCAGCGTATCTTCATCGGAGAAAAGGGGGATAAGACCATCAAGAAATTCAAGCGTCAATTGCCCAGACAGGCTGAAGGTTTCTACCTTTCCTGTACTCCCCAGCAGTGGGTGCTGGCAGGCTCCGATGAGCGGGGTACGTTCTATGCAGTTCAGACACTGGCTCGCTTGTTGGCACAAGCTGAGGCACCGGTTGATACTACTTTTAGTGACTATCCTCTCATAGCCCAGCGTGGTGTAGTGGAAGGTTTCTATGGCAATCCGTGGAGCCACAAAGCCCGTTTACGTCAGCTTAAATTCTATGGCGAGAATAAGTTGAATACCTATATATATGGTCCGAAAGATGACCCTTATCACAGTTCGCCTCACTGGCGCGAACCTTATCCTGAAAAGGAAGCCCGTCAGTTACAGGAACTGGTGCAGTGTGCCCGTGAGAACGAAGTTGACTTTGTGTGGGCCATTCATCCGGGCAAGGACATCCGTTGGAATGAGGAAGACCGTCGTCATCTGCTTGATAAATTCGAAAATATGTATCAGTTAGGTGTCCGTGCCTTTGCTGTGTTCTTTGACGATATTTCCGGTGAAGGTACCCATCCGCAGAAGCAGGCTGAACTACTTAATGCCATCGATGATGAGTTTGTCAAGGTAAAGGGCGATGTGCGTCCCCTTATCATGTGTCCCACTGAATACAATAAAGGCTGGTCTAACCCGAATGGCAACTATCTTACAACCTTGGGTAGTGTGTTGCATTCATCTATCCATGTGATGTGGACAGGTGACTATGTTATTGCTGATATGAATCCCGAAGGCATGCAGTGGATTAATCAGCGAATTAAGCGTCCGGCCTATGTTTGGTGGAATTTCCCTGTATCTGATTATGTGCGTGATCATCTTCTTATGGGGCCTGCCTATGGCAACGACAAGACCATTGCCCATGAAATGTCTGGCTTTGTCACGAATCCGATGGAGCGGGCTGAAGCCTCCAAGATTGCTATTTATAGTGTGGGATCGTATGCATGGAATCCTACCCGCTATGATGAGTGGCAGGCATGGCAGGCAGCCATTGAAAATATTCTGCCCGATGCTTCGGAAGCATTGGCCTGCTTTGCCCGTCATAATGCCGACTTAGGTGTGAATGTGCATGGCTACCGCCGGAATGAGTCTGAAGATATTCAACCGGTGGCTGAACGCTTTCTGAGCGCCTATCAGGCTGACGGCTCTTATCAGCCAGCAGATTGGAAGGCAATGACAGAAACGTTTGAACGTATGCAGGAAGCTGCTGATGTGCTCCTTACCAGCCAAAGTAATCGTCCGCTCATTGAAGAAATCCAGCCCTGGCTTTTGCAGTTCAAACTGGTGGGACAGGCTGGTGATGTAGTGATGAAGATGGTGCAGCCGGGAATTTCGGATGATTATTTCTTGCGTAAATATCAGCAACTACGCTCTTTGCAGCGTCAGATGTATCAGAATGATCAGACTTACAATCAGAATCCTGGACAGCCTGGGGTAAAGACGGCTACGCGTGTTATTAAGCCTTTCATTGATGCAGTATTTGCCCAATGTGTAGCTGCTTATAATCAGCAGCACGGAACTCAGCTCGATGCCAAAACATATTATAATCCGCATCAGCTCGTTAGTGATGTAGAGCAATTGAAGCGTAATCCACTGCAAGTACGCATGAATCGCGTGTTGCTTACTCCTATGCTCGAAGTGGTGAAATGGCCTGCAGGGCAGCAGTTGCAGCTTACGTTTGATACGGAATATAAAGGGCAGCAGCTTGTGTTTAACTTGGGCCAGAAAGAAGTGAACCGTTGGGGTGTGCTCGAAATTTCTACCGACGGTGTAACCTGGAAGAAAGTAGAGTGGCAACAGCAAGGCAACCGCTGTACGGTTGATTTGAACCATCAGCCGCTTCGATTCCTGCGTTTCCGTAATCAAAGCACAGCCGAACAGCAAGTTTACCTTCGTCAGTTCGAAGTAACGATAGAGTAAATCAGTGATAAAAAATGAGAGTTGATGATTTTTCAACTCTCATTTTTTTATTTACATACTTCAATCTTTTTATTTGATAGGTTTCAATAATTTATCCAATAAGTTGGGTGAATCCTTCAATAAAACAGAGGGGCGGAGTGGAGAATTATATTCTGCTATCATCAAGGTAAAATCGGGGGCTGTTTGTCCTGGTTCCATCTTGTCGAAAAGGTATATCGAAACTTTCTCCCATGAACAGATCTGTAACAGCCAGCCTAAATGATTTTATATCCTCCGGTACCTGGGTCGCTTTCCCTTGTATGACAAAATATCCCTTTTCCGGTATGAGGTTTACTGGTTGGGTTTCTGCATTCATCTGCAGGGCACAGAGAGCTGCAGCAACCAGACTCAAAAAGAGGTTCCGTGCTTTCATAAGTGTATTTACGTTTATTTTTTATAGTTTGGTAGAATTATTTAAACAGGCAGTCTAAGTACTCATAGAATGCCGGACTTTCTCCTACTACCATCTTTGTTACCTTTCCCTCGGGGTCAATAACGATTTTGGTAGGATATCCCTGAATGCCGTATTTCAAGGTAACATCCTCCTCTTCTGTATTCAGAACCTGAAGCCATGGGAGTTCGTACTTGTTCACTGCCTCTTTCCATTTTTCCTCCGTGTCCCGACAAGCTATTCCTACAATCTCCATCTTGCCTTTGTATTTTTCATAGTACTTCTTCATATCGGGTATGCCTTTGATGCACCATCCGCACCAGCTGCCCCAGAAATCCAACACTACATATTTGCCGCGGAGTGATGACAGACTCAAATTTTGTCCGTTGATGTCTTTTAAGGTAAAATCGGGAGCTAAAATCCCTTCCTTCATGTTTTTTTGTGATTCTTCACGAAGCTTTTGCTTAGCCACTGCTTTCTTCATGGCTTGGTAGAGTGGAGCCATGGCGCCATTCTGAGCCTTTACGCTTATACTATCCAGGTACTTTCCGGCTTCCTTTCCTAATTCGGAAATTAAATAAACAGCTATATCTTCATCAAAATGCTGGCGGATATAGCTTTCCATCACCTTTTTCCTTTCGGTATTGATCGGAAGAAATAGCTGCCGGAGGGAGTCCAGTTGTTGCGGTGTCAGCGTTCCCTCGCTTTGTTTATTCATAATGATTTCAGATACCGCATTCAGTTTATCTTCATAAGGTTTACGAAGCTTTCTGACTTCTTCGTATGAGCGATGAAAGTCGTTTCCTTTTACCGTGTAATTGTCCATAGAACCGCTTACCTCTACCGTTTCACCTGGAAAGGTCACTACGGTCATGCTTTTACGCAATAAAGGGGCTTTATTTCCAGGGTGCTGTTTGGCTATGAAATAGACCTCCGTAGGAAGAGTATCGTTTTTGAGGTAATAGCTAAAATGCCCGTTCTGCAGTGCAATGGTATCCCTGTTTACTGTACTCCTGGTTATATCTGATACCGTAAAATAGTTCACAATCAGTGTATCACTTTCTAAACCGGTTAATGTGCCGGTAATTGTTGTCCGCTTGTTCGAAGGCTGACAGGCGCAAAGGCATGCTATTCCTGCTAATAGACTCAGTTTTTGCTTATTCATAGGGGTATATTATTAATTTAATAGGCTCCAAATATAAAATATACCTTTTAAAAAAGCAATATTCAATCTATCCAAAACGCATCGTTTGTATAAATAGAACTGAATCTGTTTGTTCGAGTTAAGCCTGCCTTAACAGACTGGCTTGGGCATATCGTTCCCAACGAGACATCGGGCGTTTTTCTTCCAGTAAATCTTGACGGAATTCACGTAGGATGAGCCATTCGGCCTGGCGTACCCAGTGACGGAAGACTGTGTGTTCTACCGGCTGATGGGCTATGGAAAGAAGGCTGTCCAGATTGAAATCCTTGGAAATGACTCCGGCACCCGATAGCGAAGCATCATGTGCATTACAGGCCTGTTCAATATGCGTCGGCACCATCAATACGGGTTTGTTGAGAAACATCGCTTCGCATACCGATTCAAATCCCGCAGTAGTGGCATAAGCCTTTGCTCCCGCCATGTAGCGTACAAAGAGCTGGTCGTGCAAGGTGTGAAAGGAGAGCGTATCATCGATTCGCAGTTCGGGATCCATGCCCCGTTTGTCCCAAAAGAAATGAAGTCCCACTTCCGGATGCCGTGCATGCCAGGCTTTGACTTCCTCTGCAAAACCACTGTTTAGCAGATATCCGTGCAGGTAATTTCCTTTAGTGGGAGTCTGGTCCAATACTTCCTGGCGAAGCAGCGGCGGAACCACGACCAGCCGCAGACTTTTTACTTCGGGCATCTTGCGGAACGATAGTGCCAGCTTTTTGGTGGCACCGAGGGCTGTGAGGCGTGTGAAGAATCGCAGGGAGGCCAGTGAACACGAAGCTCCTTTGGGAAATTCAAACAACGGATGCAGAAACAGATATTGATGTGCCACACAGATCATCTTCGCTTTAGGCCGGTACAGAGCATAGGTTAGTCCGGTGAGCAACTCATAGAAATTCACGACTATTTCCGCTTCAGTTTCGCGAATCATGCGGGCAATGTAGCGCATGCTGCGCAGGTATTTGGGGGTTCGAACCAGATTATAGAGTACACTGCGTCCCAAATGGGCTTGCTTGTTTTGTGCTGTAGGCAAGAAATTCGGGCTCTCGAAAGTATAGATAGGTACTTTCATTTTGCGCCAGAAGAAATCCGGTAAGCACCGGGCTGGATTCTTGCCTACCATGGCTCCTACTACTTCATGGCCTTCGGTTTGCAGCATTTGTCGCAGCGAGAGTACTTGTGTTAAATGTCCCCGTCCTTCTCCCTGAATGATGAATAATATTTTCATAACGTAGTTTAATTATGCCATTGTTTTATGACTTATTTATACAGCCTTTGCGTAAACAGATAGTCCCTGATACGGTAGGATTTCCCATTCTCCATCTTTATGTTCTACCAGAGCAGTGAGGCTTTCTACCCAGTCGCCTGAATTCAAGTAGTGTACCTGTCCGTACCAGGTATTGGCTGCCTGATGGATATGACCTCAGATGATGCCAGCCAGCCCATATTCGTGGTGATGGTATCGAAAATATCGCCGTGGGTTACATAGTAACGTCGTCCGTTGCGGGCCGTGTGGATAAAATCCTTTACCAGTTGGATGTTGGAAAACTGAAACGGTGCCAGATTATTCAGGAAATCGTCGTGGTTGCCCACTACATAGATAATTTCTGTGTTCTGTTTTTCCATCATTTTCATCAGTACTTTGAAGAATTCTGTGTGTTTGGGCTTCCAGCGTTTTCCCGATTTGCGCAATTGCCAACCATCAATGATGTCACCGTTTAAGATTAGCCGGTCGCAGTCTACCTGTTGTAGAAAGCGTATCACTTCTTCGGTACAGGAATGTTCCGATCCCAAATGAATGTCCGAAAGGACAATGGTAGGATAATAAGTTCTGTTCGTCATCTGATATCTGATTATTTTATGACTGCACAAAATAAGCCATCCTGTATGACAATGGCGAAACAGCCGCGTGAAGTCACCGTGACGTTTATTTTGGAGTGAATTAAGAATTCTTTGAATTCATTTAAGATGGCTCTCTATCTGAACTTTAGAAGTTCATTAGTGTTTTTTGAATTTTTATTAGTGATTTTTCACCTTGGATTTTTTCTTGAAACATCTATATTTGCACCGTTGATTTTGTTACTTAAATCACTATATATAAATTATGAAGAAAAAAATTCTATTCGCTCTTTTATTAGCTTGTACGTTACAGACTTCAGCTCAAGAGTTTTATGAGAAACATGTAAAATTCCCAGAAACAGCTACAGCAGAACAGAAGCTGGATATGGCTTCGCGCCTGGTACCCACTTCTCAGCAGCTAGCATGGCAGCGCATGGAGCTGACGGCTTTCCTACATTTTGGTATTAATACGTTTACCAGTCGCGAATGGGGCGATGGAAAGGAAGATCCCCGGCTTTTTAATCCTACCGAACTGGATTGTGATCAATGGGTGGCTAATCTTAAAGAAGCAGGATTTAAGATGGCTATTATAACGGCTAAGCATCATGATGGATTCTGTCTGTGGCCTACAGCTACTACCAAGCACTCTGTGGCATCTTCTCCTTGGAAAGGCGGCAAGGGCGATGTGGTGCGTGAACTGCGCGATGCATGCGATAAGTATGGAATTAAGTTCGGTGTCTATCTTTCACCGTGGGATCGCAATGCTGCCTGTTATGGCAATTCTCCCGAATACAATAAGTTCTTTATTCAGCAACTTACCGAATTGCTGACCAATTATGGTGAAGTGCACGAAGTATGGTTTGATGGTGCTTGCGGGGAGGGTCCCAATGGGAAGAAACAGGTCTATGACTGGGAAGCCATTGAGGAAACTATCCGTCGTTTGCAACCCAAAGCAGTGACTGCCATTATGGGTGACGATGTGCGCTGGGTGGGTAATGAAAAAGGTATTGGTCGTAAGACCGAATGGAGTGCTACGGTACTTACTCCGGGTATTTATACCCGTTCGGCTGAGCAGAATAAAGAATTGGGTATCGGTGAACTTGCCAAGAATATCGGCGATCGCGATATGGTGGGACGTGCTAAGGAGATGTTCTGGTATCCGTCGGAAGTGGATGTTTCCATTCGTCCGGGCTGGTTCTATCATGCCAATCAGGATGACCAGGTAAAATCACTGGCTCATTTGGTAGATATCTATTTCAAGTCAGTAGGTTATAACTCAGTGCTGCTGCTTAATATTCCGCCCGATACTCGTGGGCTGATTCATGAAAACGACTGCCTGCGCCTGAAACAGTTGCGTACCTATCTGGATTTAACCTTCCGCAAGAATTATCTGCGCAAGGGGAACAGTAAATGGCAGGCTAACTCGGGCGATGCTCATGTGTATGGTGTGAAGAAAAGTGCTTTGGTCAACACACTGATGTTGCAGGAAGATATTACGCAAGGACAGCGCGTCGAAGAATTTGTAGTAGAAGGTGTGGTAGATGGCCAATGGCAGACTTTGGCCGAAGGAACTACCATTGGCTATAAACGTTTGGTACGTTTCGAACCCTGTGAACCGGAACAACTTCGTGTCATCATCCGTTCTAGCCGGGGTACGGCCCAGCTGCTGAAAGCAGGGTTGTATTATGCCCGTCCATTGCAGGACAATAGCGCCAGCGTGAAATTGGGCGATGTGAATGTGGCTGATTGGAAGATCGTGGGGGATATGGATGCCCGTGCTGCGTTTGATAATAATGTGAAGACTGTATGGCGTGCAGAAGGACTGCAACCGCTCACTATTGACTTAGGACAAACTTCTGAGTTGACAGGCTTTAGCTATACTCCATCCTCCGATGACAATTTGACGGGAACTATCTATAAGTATAAATTTGAAGTGAGTCTTGATGGAGAGAGATGGCAGGAGTGTCAAACCACTGGTGAGTTCAGCAATATCATGCATAATCCTGTGCCTTTCTTTGTGAAATTCCCTAAGAGTTACACAGCCCGTTATTTCCGCCTCACTCCGTTGGCTGAAATCAATGCCAAGGAAGCCACATCGATTGCTGAAATAGGTATATTTGCCGTTACAGTACAGTAAGTCATATGTAGACTTGAGAAAAAAATAAATTAAAATCTGGTTGTTTAGGTAAGGGGAATGATTGAAAATCATTCCCCTTATTTTTTGATATGTACTCTTTTACGAAAAGTTTGCTATAACAAGAATCTGTTAAAAACATGTCTGAAAACGAATGAAATTATTAGAAAAAAGTGATGTTTTAGTGATTTTTGTAATATTATAGTTATTTTTTTATTGAAAAAAAACTACTTTTTATGGATGAATTTTTGTAAAATCCACTAATTTTGCGGCGTTTCCTGAATCTTAAATAATAGGGTGCGGCAATACTCAAAATAACGAACTATTCAATCTATATTATACATTAAATGTAAAGCAAATGAAAAATGAAAAACTAAAACTAGTGAGTGCCATCTTGCTATTGTCCGGATTGACTGTTGGACAATTGCAGGCCGTCCCTCACACAGGTGTGAAAGGAGTGGACATCCTGCAGCAGGATTCATCTTGCAGTGGGGTAGTTGTGGATCAGAACGGAGAAACCATTATCGGTGCTTCCGTTGTGGTGAAAGGAACAACCAACGGGACTATTACAGGTATTGACGGTGATTTTACTTTGCCCGACGTAAAGAAGGGTGATATCATTGTGGTATCTTTTGTCGGTTATGTAGCTCAGGAAGTGGCTTGGAAAGGTACTCCGCTGAAAATTACCTTGAAGGAAGATTCCAAAGCCCTGGAAGAAGTTGTGGTAGTAGGTTATGCTACTGTAAAAAAAGCCAATCTGACAGGTGCGGTAGCTGCCGTAGATGATAAGGTGCTGGCTGATCGTCCCATTGTGAACTTGGGTCAAGGTTTGCAAGGTACCATTCCTAACTTAAATATCACCACCAGCAGCAAGCCGGGAGCAGGTTCATCGTTCAACATCCGTGGAGAGACTTCTATTAACGGAGGTGGTCCGCTCGTGCTGGTAGATGGGGTGCAGATGGATCCGAACCTTATCAATCCGCAGGATGTGGCTAGCGTATCCGTACTGAAAGATGCAGCTTCGGCTTCTATCTACGGTGCCCGTGCCGCTTATGGGGTTATCTTGATTACTACCAAGAGCGGTCGCAAGGATATGCCTACCCAGGTGTCACTTGATGCTTCTCTCTCTTTCAACAGCCCGACTACGCGTCCGAACTTTATGAACTCCATGGAGTATGCTAACTGGATGAATACAGCCGGTATGACTACAAACGGACGCCCTATCTTCAGTCAGGAAGAGATGCAGCACATCGAAGCTTATTTCAATGATCCGGTCAACAACTTGCCGGTGTTTGTGGCAAAAGACCCGCTCAGTGATCAATTTCAGAACAGCCAGAGCGGCAAGTATGCCTATTGCGGTAATACAGACTGGATGAAGGAAATCTATAAGAAGAACTATCCGGTACAGAAATATAATGTTAATATCAGTGGAGGTGGAGCCAAGGCTAACTACTATACTTCTGTAGGTTATACTGACCAAGGTTCTATGTTGCGTTATGGTAACGAAGGCTTCCGTAAGTTCAACATGGTGAACAATATCAACTATGATATCAACAACTGGCTGCATGTGTCTATGAAGACCAGTTACATCCGTACCGAACTCGATGGTATTACCCAGGATAACACCCATGGCGAAAACTGGATTGGAAATGATACCCAGCCGCTGATGCCGGTAAAACATCCCGATGGAAACTGGTCTGGACAGGGTAATTACACCAACTTTGCGGCTGTGATGGAGGAAATGGGAACTCGTAAAACAACTAAAAACGACTTCTGGAATACATTGGCCGTACGCCTTACTCCCTTGAAAGGCTTGAGCATCAACATGGATTATACGTTCAATTATTATGCAGAACATGCTAAAAACCATGCCAAATCGTTTAATGAATACGGTATCGATGGCAAGTTCCTGCAGACTTTCCAATATTCTAATCCGAACTATGTAGAAGAAGGACAGAATAATGATACCTATAATGCGTTTAATCTCTTCGGTGATTACGAAAATACTTTTGGCAAACATTATTTCAAGGTGATGGCTGGTTTCAACCAGGAATCCAAGCACACCCGTTACTTCTGGGCTAAACGTCAGGAACTGATTTCCAACGACCTGCCTTCTATGGGGGCTGCAACCGGTGAAAAGAGCGTAAATAACAGCGATAATTCTTGGGCTACCCGAAGTGGATTCTTCCGGTTGAACTATACCTTTGCAGATCGTTATCTGTTCGAAGTGAACGGCCGTTATGACCTTTCTTCTAAATTCCCGAAAGATGACCGTGCTGTGTTCAGCCCGTCGTTCTCACTTGCCTGGAAACTCTCAGAAGAAAGCTGGTTCAAAAACTGGACTAACCATTTCTTTGAAGATCTGAAAATCCGTGGTTCTTACGGTAGCCTGGCTAACCAGTCATTGGATAACGGCGATTGGTATGCTTATATTTCTAACTATGGTAGTGGTGAATCTGGTTACCTCATGGGTGGAAAACATCCCAGCTATGTGCTTCCAGGTGCCTTGGTAAGCAATGTGGTGACTTGGGAAAAAGTAACGCAGTGGGACTTGGGCTTGGATGTAGCTGTACTAAACAACCGTTTGAAAGCTACGTTCGATTATTACCAGCGTAAGACAGAAGATATGCTGGGCCCGGGTATGATTCTACCTAACATCCTTGGTACGGCTGAACCCCGTGAAAATGCAGCTGACATGGTGACTCGCGGTTGGGAATTGGCCTTGACCTGGAACGACCAGCTTGATAATGGTTTACATTATAGTGTGGGCTTCAACCTCTCTGATACGAAAGCCGAAATCACCCGCTATAACAACCCTACTAAATCGTTGGCTGCTCCTTACTATGAAGGCATGATTGTAGGTGAAATTTGGGGATATGACAGTTCTCTCTTTGCATCAGAAGAAGAAATAGCTGGAGCTGCCGACCAGTCACTGCTAGACGATGGTATCAAGAAACTGCCAGGTGACATTCATTTCCATGATATCAATGGTAACGGCGTAGTGAGCAATGGTAATAACCGCGTAGGTGATTCAGACGACTTGCATGTTATTGGCAATAACCGTGCCCGTTTCCGCTATGGATTCAACCTGTCGGCCGATTGGAAAGGTTTTGATTTAGGTATTTTCTTCCAGGGAGTTGGCAAACGGGATATGATGCTTCCCGGTACCTTTACCTGGCAGTATGGTTCACGTTGGACAGTGCCTACAGCTGTCGGTCAAGATTACTGGCGTGAAGACAATCAGGGAGCTTGGTTGCCTAGAGCCCGTTTCAACGGTGGAAAGAGCATAGCCCAAAATCAGACCCGTTACCTGCTGAATGCCGCTTATCTGCGTTTGAAGTCATTGACTCTCGGTTACAATTTGCCGGAAGCACTGACTCAGAAAGTCGGAATCCAGAAATGCCGTCTCTATGTATCAGGCGAAAACCTGCTGACTTTCGACCATACTCCCGACGGATTTGATCCCGAATTGGATGACCCCTACAAGTATCCGATGCAGAAATCTGTTTCTGTAGGTGTTAACGTAGTATTCTAAACCTTATTATTAAGAACTGAACATGATGAAATTAAAATATTTATTTTTGAGTGCGGCTATCTTGTCACTGACTACGGGCTGCAACGACTCTTTCCTGGATAGAGGTCCGCAGGATTTGAATGAGACTTCGTTTTGGAAAACCGTGAATGATCTGAAGAATTATGCCAATTCATTCTACACTTCGCTTCCGGGCGGTGTATCATCACTCGATGATATTGACAGTGATAACCAAGTACCTAATTCCATCGATATTTTCAGCTGGGGGCAATATGTAGTGCCTAGTGAAGATGGAGAGTGGAGTAAGAGCCACTGGGCTAATATCCGTAACCTCAACTATTTTATGACGCATTATCAATTGGTGCAGGCTTCCGAAGAGGAAGTCAATCGGTATGTGGCTGAAATCCGTTTCTTCCGTGCCTTGGAATATTTCTCTAAAATCGTGAACTTTGGCGATGTACCTTGGCTTGAGGAAGATTTGGATGTGGACAGTCCTGAACTCTATGGTCCAAGAATGAAGCGTAATCTGGTGTTTGATAAAATCATTGGTGATTTGGATTTTGCCATTCAATGGTTGCCCAACAAGGGAGAAGAAGAACCCAATCGGTTGAACAAGGATATTGCGCGCCACGTCAAGGCACGTTTCTGCCTGAACGAAGGTACTCACTATAAGTATCATACTGAATTAGGGTTGACCGGCGAATCCAAGAAATGGTTGGAAATGGCAGCTCAAGAGAGTAAGACGCTCATCGATTCTAAGCGCTATGAAATCTATCAAGGTCATGGTAAGACCAGTTATTACGAGTTGTTCCGTCTGCAAAACAAGAGCGATCTCAAAGAAGCAGTGCTTTATATAGATTATGAGGATAACCTGCGTCAGCATAATATGGGCTCTCAGAATCGGGAAGCGAACTGTGGATTTTCCAAAGACTTTGTGGAAAGCATTCTTTGCGATGACGGCCAGCCTATCGGCGTGAGCAAACGCTATCAGGGCGATGCCACGATGAAGAAAGAATCGGCCAACCGCGACCCACGTTTCAAGCAACTTATTGTGACCAACGATTATCCTATCCTGGTTACGAAGGATCACAAAGATTCTACGTTTGTGACTAACGAGATTGAGTTTGTCAACAACTTCTGTCTTTCTGGTTATCGTCCTGTGAAGGGGGATATTCCGGTGAAAGAAGAATCTTTGTATATGGAAAGTGATTTCGATGGAATCGCTTACCGTTATGCTGAAACCCTGTTGATTTATGCGGAAGCTAAGGCTGAATTGGGTACCATCACTGATGCTGATCTGAATCTCTCGATCAACCAACTTCGCGACCGTGTCGGTATGCCTCATCTGACTGTAAACGTAGGCTTCACCGATCCCAACTGGCCTAAATATGGCTATGAAGTGACACCTGTACTTCAGGAAATCCGCCGTGAGCGCCGTATCGAACTGGCAGGCGAAGGTTTCCGCTTCAACGACTTGTGTCGCTGGAAAGCCGGTGAGTTATTGAATAATGTGAAGACTTATGTAGGTAAGAAAGACGATAAAGGTAAATATGCCATTGTTTATCCGAATTATACCAACGCTGACTATCAGTATGAAGAAGGCAAGAGCCGCAAGTGGCAGGAAAAGATGTATTTGTTGCCCATTCCGAAAGGTGAATTGCAGCGCAATCCGCAACTCAAACCTCAGAATCCGGGTTGGGAATAATTAGATAAATGGATTTATTGTGAAATCTCTGTTGGTAGTAGTCTGCCAGCAGAGATTTTTTTTATGTTATATCTATTCATGTGGTTACCAACTGCCTGTGATTATATATCAATTTTAGGCTGTATATATTTAAAAAAAAAGATTAGAAAAATAAAAAATGAGATATTTTATATATATTTACCCAATGTGTAAAAAATAATAGGTGAAAAAATTATGAATATTTACAAAATTGGGGGGGGGTAAAATTGGATCAAATTATCTTAAAGAGCTTAATTCTAAACCATATGCGTGTTGTAGTATGTGTACGGTTTCGAAAGAAAGTATTTTTTACGAACTGGAGTTAAAGAAGGGATACTCATACAATCGTAAACTACAAGATGAAACTGTGCTCGTCTATTTACAAAAAGGAGAATTACTCATCAATTATGGTGTAGGCAAAATTGCTCGTCTTGGTCCTAACCAATTGTTTCTGTTGCCTAAAAATTTGGAAGCTTTCTGTACTCCGGCCCATGATGCACATGCTGTTGCCTGCATTTTGAACAGTATCGACCTAAAGGTATGTGACAGCTACTCGCAAGGGATGCTTGAAAAGCAGATGGAGGCTTTAAATGATACATTGCAGCGTAATAAATTCTTTTGTTCACTTGCTTGCAAGGACATGCTGGTGCAATTTTTTAAAACTTTGACTAAAGCTTTTGCAGAAAATATTGCTTGCTTACATTTTCAGCATATCAAGCGTCAGGAACTGTTTTTGTATCTGCACATGTGTTATTCGCTGAAAGAACTGGTGTTTTTTTTCTATCCTATTATGAATCATGGTAGTGATTTTCAGGAATTTGTCATGGCTAATTACCAGGATATCCGTGATGTAAAAGAATTGGCTGAAAAAGCAAATATGAGTGTCAGCACTTTTTCACGCAAATTTAAAGATACATTTAATGATACTGCTCAACATTGGTTGCTGGCCCGTCGGGCCGAAGCAGTACTGTATGATATTGTACGTACCAACGACACCTTTACGGAGATAGCCGAACGGCACAGCTTTTCTAGTCCTGCTTACTTATCTAATTTCTGTAAGCAGCGTTTTGGAAAAACTCCCGCTACATTGCGTAAGCATTGGGGATTAAGTACAGAAATAATAGATTTTATAGATTTTATAGAATAAACTTCTATATAGCTTTAATAATTAGCATGAATTTACAAAAAAATGCAGTTTTTTTGTAAAAAAGCTCTTTGGAAGAACCTGTAACTTTGCGACAGATTTTTATACAAGGTTACAGTACATGATAAGAATTATTAAGTTATTAGTATTTTTATGCTGTCTGGGGTTTTCATGGCAGGTTTCTGCACAGTCGTTTTCACTGAAAACTAATCTTTTATATTGGGGTACTCTAACTCCCAACCTCAGTGGAGAAATAGCACTTAGCAGCCGTTATTCTCTTGATTTGCAAGCCGCTTATCGTCCTTGGGGAGGCGTCAAGGCCTTTGATATGCGCTTTTGGTTAGCCCAGCCAGAGGTACGCTATTGGTTTTGCGAAACGTTCGAAGGTCATTTTGTCGGTTTACATTTACATGGTGCCCAATATGACGGAGCCATCCATCATAAACATTATGATGGTTATTTAGCTGGCGGTGGTTTTACTTATGGTTACCAATGGATTCTTTCCCCTCATTGGAACCTCGAAGCTGCTATTGGTGTAGGTTATTCCCATTTGTGGTATGATCAGCGTCCCGAATTACCTTGTAAAAAGTGCTTACAGAGCAAACATAAAAATTACATTAGTCCCACTAAGGTGGCAGTCAGTTTATGTTATTTCTTTTAATGTAAATCAATAGGTATGAAAATCAATATGAAATACACCTCTATAGCTCTGCTGGGCGCATGGCTATGTATGGGATGTGCGTCGCATAAGCAAGCAATGGTGCAAGTAGAACCGGTGAACACTTTGCTGTCCGACAGCGCAGGCACTGTCTGGGTAGATGTCCATTTTAATGTACCCGCCCAGGCATTACATCGTCGCAGCCGTCTCATTATTGTGCCGCAGTGGATGAGTCAGGGGCATGTGTATGCCGAATATCGTCCGGTGGTGCTCAATGCTCCTATTTACACTCGTAAACTGAATCGTCGCACACAGCTGTATGGTTACCAGGATACGCTGCAGAAACAGTCGCAGTCCATTACTACGGATCGTAACTGGATAATACCTTATCGTGAAAAAGTTACTGTACCTGCCGAAGCTCAAGGTGGACATTTGGTAGCCATGATCTCGACCGATGGTTGTGGTACTTGTAATTTGATTGATACCCTCGACATGGCATATCTTACTACTATGCCCCGTTTAATAGATGCTACAGCTGTACGTTTAGGATGGATAGAGCGTGATTTTGTGGTGCGTCCCAAAGTGATGGAAGGTAAAGGTGAGGCTTTGCTTCAGTTTGTTATCAACCGTCATGACATTAATCTGGAATTAGGACATAATAAACAGGAAATGCAAGGAATGCTCAGTACCTTGCAGCAGATTACCGGTGATTCATTGGCTACGCTGCAGAGAGTGGCCATTTATGGTATGGCATCGGCCGATGGTTCACTGACCTTCAATACAGGCTTGGCTTCCAGGCGTGCCAATGCGGCTAAGCAATGGTTGGTGCAGCAGTTGCACTTGCCCACTGCCGTATCCAAACGTTTCCAGATAGGCTCACGTCCTGAAGGATGGGAGCCGGTATTGGCAGCAATGCGAGCTGACAGACATCCCGATACTTTGCAGGTGAGCCGATTGTTGGAACGCTATGCTGGCGAGAGCGATGACAAGGCTGAATACCATATTCGTCGTCTGGCTTGCTGGAATGACATCAAAGCTCATTACCTGCAGAAAGACCGTAAGGTAGAATATGAATATAATTATAGAATAAAGAGTTTTACTGACGACCATGAATTGCTGTTGATGTACCGCACGCGTCCCGATGCCTTCAATGAGGAAGAACTATTACGAGTAGCCATGCTGCAAACCGAATCTGCTGCACAAGAAGAGGTGTATCGTACTACTTTGCATTACTTCCCAGAGTCTACAACAGCTGCACATAACCTGGCCGTGCTGTTGATGCGTCGCGGAGCTACTGCCGAGGCTGTTGCTGTGTTGAAGGAGGCCGATCCGATTGTTGAAATTCGTCGGGCAAAAGCTGCAGCTTATCTGTTATTGGGTCAATACAAAGAAGCTATTGCTTGTGTAAATCCTGAAAACGATGGGCCAGAAGTTCGTTATCATGCCGGGTTGGCTTATGCCCAATTACAGCAATACAAACAAGCATACCGTTGCCTGAGTGAATTCAATGATGGTAATGCAGCGCTTGTGTCTTTATGTGCTGGTGAGAACGACCATGCTTGGCAACAGATGCAGGCATGCAGTGACACCACCCCCAGGGCTGCCTATATCCGGGCGCTGATAGCCGCACGCCGAAGTGATAAAGCTGCAGTCATGCAACAATTGCAACAGGCTGTAGCCGATCCCCAATGGGCTACTCGGGCTGCCGGTGAAGTAGAATTCCGGTCTTATTGGAACGATGCCGATTTCCAGGCATTGATGAAAGGAGGGATGAACAGATGAAGTACCTACATTATATCCTAACCATCTTCACCCTGTGCCTTTTGTCGGGCTGCATCCGTCAGGAGATAGCAGACTGTCCGCCTTTACGGATACGCCTGGAGATAAAAGACAAAAACTATTTCAACATAGATCAGGTAGAAAGCATTACCGGACTGGACCACCGGGTAGATGAAGGATTATCGTTCAGCAGCTATGTAGACCAGCTGTATTATGCGCTCTACCGACAGGGGGAGAAAGAGCCCTGCCTGGTGCAGCACTTGTACGAACCGCACGAAGAGGCATCCACGCACGAACTGCTGTTGCCGCAGGATTTGCCTTTTGGTAACTATGCCCTGGTAGTGTGGGGCAACATCGATACTGAGCAAGGGATTGAATATGACGGCAAACCCCATACCTACCGCCTGCACGGCGAGCATCAGGAGGGTTATGATGTCTATATGGGATGCATCAACCTGACGTACAATGAAGCAAGCGCAAACCATGTCTTGTCCTTGGAGCGGGTAAAAGGGAAGCTGCTCATTGAGGTAGAAGGCATGCCCGAGGAGGTACGCATGTCTTATAAAGAAGTCGATCATCTGTATGAACAAGTAGATGCTCGTTGGCAATACACTGGCAATGAGGAGGTACGCACCCTAGAACGCTGGAATCAGGCTCAACGTCATATATTGACCGATACCTACCTGTCGCCTACTGATGAAAGAGAAGACAGCCAGGTACATGTCTACTTTGTGAAAGGAGACAATGAACAAGCAGACATTGTGCAACCGGCTGCGGTCAAGATGCATATGAAGCGCAACGAGATTACCGTGCTGCGCTATGTGTACGATATCGATACAGAAGGCTTTGACATCTATCTGTTGGTAGATGATAGCTGGTTGCTGATTCATGACATGGATGTAGAAGAATAAGAGATTATTAACTATATGTATTACAAAAAAATTATTATGATGAAAAAGAATTATCTTTGGATGGCCGCTATGGCTTCCTTGCTGTCATTCACAGCATGTAGTGATGATGCTTCCCCATTAGACAATGGTCAAACCCCGGGTGAAGTAGTAATGGATGATGGTACTACCATCGAACTCTCTGTATCAAACACTGGTATCGGAACACGTGCTGCACGCCCCATGGGTAGCTCTGCTGCTGCTAATAATGTTAACAAGGTGCAGTTGAAGTTTTACAAATCTACAGACAAGACCAAATGGACTCTTGCAGACAGTGTTTTAGTTGCTGCTGTTGATGGTAGCGCATATAAAGGTTCAAATAACATCATTAATTTCTCAGAAAAAGTTACTGAAGGTGTACCGGGATCAACAGATCGTAGAGAAGAGAACAAAAAAATCAAATTAGGTGGTTTGGTAGAAAATACTTATTATCGAATTGTAGCCTACGGATACAATGCACCAGATACGCCAGAAGAAAAAAATAAATTCCCTTATGCTGGTAAGTCTGGTATTCAAGAAGATGAAAATATAAAAGGATTATTCTCTACAGCAAAAGACCATAATCTGAGTGGTTACAATTTGGAAGAAGTATTTGCTGGATATTTTGATACACCCAAGGCTACAAATGCATCTGGTAAGTTCACATCTACTCCAAGAGTAAGCATTACTCGCCAGGTAGCTGGTATCTTGGCATACTTCAAGATTCCAACTAAGATGAATAACCAGGATAATGTAGAAAAGATTGTAAAAACTGTAAAGGTTTTCGCTAACGATAAATCTAGTGGTTTTAAATTCCCTGCAAATTTATTAGAAAAAACACAAGATTTTAATGGTATTGACGATGTTGAAGCTCAAAATGGTGAAGAGCTGATAGTATTTGATATGTCTACAGCGGCTTCGAACTATCAGGCTAATTTAGCTGATCAAGAAGCAGAATACTATACAACAGGAGGTGATGATAAAAATGGCTACACAGTACCTGATGAAGCAGCAAAAGGTTTGGCTAACAATTACACGAAGCCTATCAAATTAGTATTGGAGAAAGATGCTTTCTTTGGTGCTCGTTATATTCTTCCGTATGCAGCACATGTAACATCTGAAAATGGTTCAACTTTAAAGGTTGTAATGTATGATACAGAAGACCTAGAAATCAAGACGTTGAAAGTGACTACAGAAAACATACCGACAAAGGGTACTAAATACAACTACGATATCCGTTGCAACAACTTCTACTCTATCGGTAAGAAGATGGCTTCTGGCAATACTGAAGGTAAACCCGATCCTGAAAACCCGGATCCGCAACCTAATCCGGATCCTGACAAACCCGTTGACTTGGGTGCAACCGATCAAATCATTGTTGAAATCAAGGATGCTTGGGATGTATTGCATGACATGGATGTAGAAGAATAATCAACGTTCAATCATACATTAAGTTTGAGGATGTGGCGAAAGCTGCATCCTCAAACTTCCCTATTTTCCCTTAACTAATATAAAATCACTCTAATCAACTTATAATCTGAAAACAATGCGTTTCCCCTTTATTTTGCTATTGCTTTGTACGGTACTGAATATCTTCACCGCATGCAGCGAAGACGAAGATATCTGGATGGGCGGTTCTACACACACTGAACAGCCACAAACATCTACACGCGCAGCACATTACACCTCCTCTTTGGTACAAGAGGGCATTTATTGGAAAGCTACTAAACGAGTTCCGTTGGTAGGTGAAGGACGTATTGTAGATGATTTTGCCAATGCTTTAGTTTCTGCATTAAGCAGTGATAGTAAACTAGATCACTTAACTGATGAAGACTTAACCAACTGCGCTTCTTTCGGAGGTGGACTCGCCGATGTAGGAGCCATTGCCAATCAAATTGTTTCGGTGCGCGATATGCACCGTACCTATGCAGGCGGTCAAAAAGTAGGATTTGTGTTCAAAGTTGACAATTCTTCCCTCCTCACTTTAGACGTATTGAAAAGTTTTTGGATTCAAACTTTTTTGAATGGAAAGGCCGTAGAATCTTTCGGCAACAATAAAGAAACGGGGGTACTGGAACTCGATTTAATCAGTATCGCCCAAAACGACGAAATCAAGGAACTTTCGTTTACCGCTACACAACCTTTTGATGAAGTACAGTTCAATGTAGCAGGTATCAGTGCCGAATTGCTGAAGAGTCTCAAGATTTACTACGCCTTTGTAGGAGAAAACGAAATTAAAACAGGCACACGGGGCAGTTCCTGGTTCCCGAATGCGCACTTACACAAAGAATTTCTATGGACTAATATCCTCAATTCCGACCATATTGTCGATAATGACTTAACAAACTATGCTTATTATGGAACACTGAGCGGTCTCTTGGGCGATCCTCGGGCCACGGTAGACTTCGGAAAAGACATTCCAGCCGGTTCGGAGGTGGGATTTGTCATTTCTAAAGTTGATGTGCTGAACATCGACGTATTGGGCGAAATAATTTTGGCTACCTACAATGAGAATGACGAGGAAATGGATCGGGCTACTTTTACCGATCTGTTGGGTGTTTCGTTAATCAGTGTCGGCAATCATACTCGTGTTAGTATGAAAACCACCAAACCTTGCAGACAGGTGTACATCAATTTTGCCGGTTTGGAAGTTAAGTTGGGGGGAACAAATGTGTATTATGCTTATGCTTGTGATGAGGTGACTGTAGATGTTACCAGTCGATTCTCGGCCAGCGATGTAAAGATTACCGGCAATTCGTATACTTTGCCGATGGGAAAGGGGGGCTCTACCACATGGCAAATAGTTAGCGCTGTTCCGGGCACTTTGCCGGAAATTAAAACGTTCCAAAATGAACAAGGACAAACGGTGACTAAAATCATAGGCATGATTGAAAATGGGCAATATAGACTTAGAGGAGTTTATACACCGACTCTGGCCGATGGTACATCTGGTACTCCCCAAGTTATAGAGTTTGTAATCACACGTGAGGCTCTGACCATCGGTAAAGATTGTAATCAATTGCTGGGAGAGTCTGCCGGCGCTTCCATTGATGACATCAGCGGTGGAGGTAGCCTGATTTCATTGGGTAGCTTTAAAAATCCCGAACATTTAGTGGATAATGATCCCGACAATTATGCAACCTTTACCAATCTGTTAGCGATTGGAGCGGATGTAGGTATTGGTGCCATAAAATTAAAGGAACCGGTAAATACTAACAATGATTCGATTAGAGTAGGTTTTACGATTCAAAACAGCATTGATATTTTAGGCTTGGATTTACTGAAGTTCTTTCAAATACGACTCTTTCTTCATGGAGATAATGAGGTAGCGAGGGGTATTGTAGATAAGAGCGATGTGGGAGACGTCAGCCTGATTGGCAGCAAAGGAAACAAAATCCGCATGGCTATCAAAACCAACGTGACTTTTGACAAGATAGAACTGTGGACTGTAGGCGTGTTGAATCTCAAGATTGAAGGGTATCGTTTTTATAATGCCTTTTGGGAAAGTGCAGCCGAAGGAGCTTGTCCTGTGGGAGATGTCAGCGAAGCTTGTATGGAAATGCTAACAGCCGCCCAAGGTGCAAAAGTCAACTATGATGCATCGAAAATAGTTGGAGCTGTCACGTTGGGCGGAACGATGGAGAATTTAGGAAATCTCTTGGATGAGGATGCAGAAAGTTTTGCTATCTGTTCGGCTACTGAGGTAGCAGGCAGTGCAAAAATTGCAGTCAAATTTCCTCCCTTACCTCAAGGTAGTACCATTGGATTTATCGTAGAAGCACCTACAGGAGTGGCTGATCTAGGGTTGCTTAAAACTGCTAAACTGGAAGTTTGGTCAAAGGGTGCTCTGGTAACGAAAGATATTACTGGCGACTTATTAGATGTAGACTTGATAGGTCATACCGGTCGCGCTTTTATTGAAACAAAAGTAACAAAAGTAACAGAATTTGATGAAGTACGCATTAGCTTTCCAGCCGTAGCCGATGTACTTGATACCCGTAAAGTCTATGGCGTTTTTACACGTCGCGATACCGATATGGATGGCATTCCCGACTGTGCGGAAGATGAAGAAAATCCGGTAGCTCCTGTTAAGCCAATATCGGCAGAGATAGTAAAAAAGCACATTTGTGAACACGAAATACTGGAAGTGAAAGTGACCCAAAACGGAGAAATCGGTGAAAATTATACACTGAATTACTGGAATACTTTTACGGATAATAAAAAAGTATCCATAGATATGACATTGCCTGAAGAAGGCATTTTCCGCTTGTCGAATTTGCCTGCCGGTATGTATTTTATTCGTATCGAAAAGGAGGGTAAAGAAGTGTTTTCGGGTGCCCTGCAGGCTTATGTTCATCCTTTGCAAACCACATGGAAAAAGAATGCCCAGACAACCGATTGGAACACTTGGAGTAACTGGACGGAAGGAGCACCTTGGACTTGTACGGATGTTGTGTTGCCTACGGGCTGCGTGCGTTATCCGGAACTGAAAGAATTGCCTGCTACAGCCTATCCGGATTTGTATAATTATTGCGCCAACCTCCATATCGAATCGCATGCCGAATTGGTGAACAGTTGTCTGTTAGATAAGTACGATTATGTATGGATGGAAATGTCATTGATCAGTGGAAAGAATTATATCCTTAGTTCACCGCTTACTAATACGGTGACGGGCGACTATTTCATCCCAGCCAAGTGGCAGGGTAATCATAGCCAGGAGCATAAATTTGTGAGTCTGACTTCGACTAACTCGCCCGAAAACCGCTTTGCACCACGCTTGTACCAGCGCTGCTGGAGTCGTGAGGTTCCGGGTAAGGTGCTTACGGATGGAGTATTGGGTACTACGGTCATTACAAGCGAGACCGATTGGACAGCACCTTTTAATGCGGTGGCCGAACCTATTGTGCCTGGTATGGGTTGGATGGTGAGAGCGGAAGATGAAGGATTGCCTGTTAGCGAACTTACTTTTCGCTTGCCGAAAACGCATGGTGAATACAGCTACTTTGATGCTACAGGAGCGCATACAGGTGCACACGAAGGGGTGTATCGTAACCGAGAGACGATGGGACAGTTTGCTATACAGAAACTGCCATGTACGGTGACGGTGAACAATTATCGGGCAGGAACTACCTTTGTGGTAGGCAATCCGTTTGCAGCGCACCTCAATATTGCCAAGTTTTTGGAAGCGAATAAAGAGGTTATCAGCGAAGTGAAGCTCACCAACGGACATGGAACGCATACAGTGCTTTATCAGGAGAGCGAAATCACAGCTACCTCACCGGGCTTCACGCACATCGCCCCTATGCAGGGTTTCTATGTCACGGCCAAAACACAGGCACAGCAGCTTCAGCTGCGGTTTACCGCCGACATGCAGGAACAGAAACCAGGGTATAACATCTACGCCAACGGCGACATCCAGCCTGCTCAAACGCAGAAGCCGGCACGCACACGTACCGCCAACGGTGACGACCACGCCCTGCGTATCCTGGCCGTGAGTGGCGGCAAGAGCACTCAGTGTGTGGTGACACTCCGATCCGACAGTCACCTGGATTTCCACAGCGGCGAAGATTCCCGTCTGCTGTACGATGGCGAGAATCCGCCCACGGTAGCCGTATTTACCGTAGCCGGTGGCGTGGCCGCCGATATCCAGCAGTTGCCCGCCGCACAGGCTGGCAGCATCGACCTGGGCTGGCGCATGGAGCATCCGCGCAACCTCACCCTGCACCTCTGTCACGGGGCCGGTAGCGAGTGGAGCCGTTGGGTACTCGAAAATCGGCAGACCAAACAGCGCATCGACCTCGAAAACCCTGAAACGGTGGTAAAACTGGGACAGCAGTCCACCCGTGTGGGCGGATGGCACCTGGTAAGAAAATAAACGAACGCAGTGAAAACCAAAAATAGAAACAAAAACTTATGATACAGCATCACAACCATACCATCTTAGTATACCGGCTGCCTCTGTGGGCGGCTTGCCTCTGCGGATGGCTGCTGTGGGGATCCTGCAGCAGCGAAGACGAGGTTCTGTCCTCCGTATCCTCCACTGACGGGGTGACGGTGGAAGTGGAGCTCAGCACCCGCGCCCAAAACGCCAACGATGACTTGGTGACCTATCCCGATGACAACCTGGTGGGCACGCAGCATGCCACCACGGTCATGATCTATTTCTTCAAAGGAACAGATGAATCGGCCGAATATTGCGGCAGCTACGAAAACATTGGATGGAAGGAGCATTTCGAAGCCATCGGCGATACCAAGCCCCATACCAAGTCCATGACCTACCGACTTACGCACAAACTGGAAAAAGATATCCCCTATCAGTTTCTGGCTGTGGGCACCAACGACGAAGGAACAGCAGCTTTTGAGTTTCCATTTACCACTCGTACCACCTTGGCCGAAGCCATCGGGCAGTTAAAAGAGAAAAGCGCCGAGGCAATCCGCCGTTCGGAAATCTATATCGGTACGGCCGTCTACGAGCCCCAGAAGCACAGCGCTACACACATCATCCTTCACCGCCGCGTAGCGGGCGTAGCAGGTTGGTTTACCAACGTGCCCAAACAGGTGCTGACACCGGTGACCGAAGGCGTTCAAGACAAACTGGTAGCATCGCTGCGCCTCTCGCTTTATGCCCCGCAAAACACCAAGCTACCGTTGCTTATCCGCCAGCAGAAGCCCAACTTCGAGGACTACATTGCAAGTGCTGCTACCGAAAGCGATGCCGCCCGTACCACTTTGGTGGAAATCCAAATGCCGGCAGAGTTTACTGTCGAAACAAAAGTCAACGGAGGTTCGTTTGTCCTGCCCATCCCGGCACCGGCTGATCGGGAAAACCATACCCTGCGCTTGGAGTTGGTGAACCAAAGCGGTCAGGTGCTCAGCATCCGGCGCATCAAACTACCAAAAAATGATGACCTCGACCATGGCGAAACAGGGGGCGGCACGGGCATTATCGACACCGAGAGCGCCTTCCGCTTCCCCATCATTGCCAACCATTACTACGGCATCGGATCGCCCCAGAAGCCCATCGACTTGAAAGGAAGTGGAACGGATCTTACCATTACAGTGGATCCTTCCTGGGATGAGGAAGCTGATTTGGAATTGGGAGAAAAGAATGAATAAAAAGAGATTAAGATAAAGAAGTTATGAAGCAGAAACTTTCATGGATCCTTATGGTGTGTACCCTGTGCTTGCTAAGTGTTACAGCGTGCATTAATCACGAACCCGAATGTGATGTGTGTGATGAGCAGCCCGAAGGACGAGGCATCTGGCTATCGTTTTTGGTTGACGAGGAAGCACAGACACGCAGCACCTTGCAGAGCAGTGAAATAGACTACAAAGACGTAAAAGAGGTCTATCTGTATGTATTCGAGGGGAATACTGCCGATGCAACTTGTGTGCTGGCTGCTCCGGTGGGCTGGAAAGGAGAAATTACCCAAAAGCACTGGATCAGTGCCGACTTGAAACCTAATGTGGAACATACTTTCCTGGCAGTAGGTGTAGACGACAACGCAGAGGATGTTTACGGATTTTCATATAATGTAGTAGCTAACCAAACCAAGTTAGGTGAGTGTATGGCGGAACTACAGACAGGTAAGGGAAAGGAGGATATGGCTCATGCGCAATTCTTTGTAGGAACTACTGCAAAACAGGTGGCCGGTGATGTCGTGGAAGTAGCCTTGACTCTGCGCCGAAAAGTGGCGGGCATTCTGGTGTATCTGCGCAATATTCCGGTGCAGGTGCCTTATGCAAATGAAAAGTGCAAGGTGCAAGCGCTCGAAGTTCGTTTGTCTCAGCCTCAGCCTACCTCCTTGAAACTGTATAAGGCCGGAACAGCACCGGTCTTTGGAGAAGGAAGCTTGGCGCAAAGTGAGGTGTTGGCCTTGCTGGACTTAACCGATCCTTCGGTGTCTGGCTTTAAGCCGGATGCAGAAGGTCGGTACTTTATCAAAAAAGGCAGTGAGAGTGTGCTGAACAACTCTTATTTGATGGGGGCTTATGTGCTGCCAATGAAAGCAGTTAATCAGTCAGGTACCTTAAGCATAAACTTGCGGGGGGATTATACAGATGGTTCGGGAAATGTGGAAAAGAATATCGTGCTGAAAACTTATGAAGTGCGTTATAAGGATCCTAAGACCGGTACCCTCAGTACGGACTTTGCTATCAAGGAGAATACGCTATATGCTGTTGGCAAGAAATTGAGCAATCAGACGACAAACGGCGATAAACCAGCTGATTTGAGTGGTAACCTTTTGATTTTGGATGTGGTGCCTTGGAAACCCATCAAAGTGGATAATACCTTCCCAACAGTAACTGGGCCTGCCCGTATGGAGGCAGATTTTAATGATCAGAATTTTGTGATGGATGCTGTTAGTAATTCGCTGGTCATCAATATTAAACCGGCAGTTGATAAGAATCCGGAAGTTAAGAAAATATGGAAGTTGTCTGTAGATTATACCGCCGGAAATGCAGCATATCCTTCGGAAAATCCGACGGATTGGATCCATTTTGAAAACTGTAACGATCAAGGTCAGTTTGTGGAATATACCAACGTCTTGACCGGCGATGGTGAACAAGAAGTCAAAGTACTGATCAATGATTATGCGGTGCAGCGAACATTGGAAAGGAATCGATATTATACATTAGATGATATAAAAAAATTTAAGAATGACATTCGCAGGGCGCATTTAAAATTAGAAACTGAGGGAGTATCCGAGCCTTTTCTTTTGCAGGTGCAGCAATATAATACCTTGACCATCAGGTGTATCAGTGATTACGAAATATACCGTGGCATTTCTCGCTTGGATTATGGATGCTCGTTTGATAAGCAAACCGGTGAACTGACCGGACGCGGTGAGGAATGTAAGATAGACTGGGGATATTTCAAGACAGGAAATCTATATGTATCGGGCGATAATCCGATGAACTACGATGATGGAGAAGATACTTCAGATAAATGTTATCAGCGCTGGAAAAAAGGAAACTGGGCATCCTTTGCCTACGAGGGATCGGCTATCCAGAAACTGACCGGGCGCTTCATTCATCTGCAGACGGATGAAGCCCGTAAGGTACAAGATTGGAATCCTGCCAATGATGATAATCATGGAAAGGAAAAAAACTGGTATTTGCCTGCCTACTATGAGATGTGGGGAATAGCTGAAACAGCCCGGTTTGACATGGTATCAGATCCTACTGTTTTAGAAGAACTGATAAACATGAAAAAAGAGGATGTGTATTGGACTTCCAGTGGGGATAATATGATTATTGGGGATGCCTATATCACTCGAATAGGATGCTACGAAAAATCGGAGCATAAGGATAAAAACAATACCTATTATGCCCGGCGAATGATTAATTTCAACCCGCTTGAAAAAACGAAAAAATAAAATCATGAACATCATGAAAATACTGATAAACAAATGGATAATATGGGTGCTGCTGGGGGTATTGGCTGCTTGTACAGACGACCGGATGTCTTTTGATCATCTTGCATCTGCATCCTCAGGAGTAAGGTTGGTTTTGGCTCCCTCGGATATGCCGGTAATTGAAACGCGCAGCGGAACAGCAGAATCCGACAGCCGCATAGAGCATGTCATCGTGTATGTATTTGATGAAACGGGAGCAAAACTGATGCAGTTTCAGCAAGATCTGGAACACCCTGACCGAGAGGTGCGCCCCTTACTTCCCGAAGGAAGGCAGCTGAAGATTCATGCCGTATGTAACTACCCGCAGCTGTGGAATAGTTCCATTCAAAAAGAAGTTGATTTGGAAGGGATGATGCTTACCATTGACCAGCCCGACGGGGCTTTCAACGGTGCCATGGTAATGCATGGTGAAATAACCTTGACCTCATCGGATGTAGAGAATAAAGAGCAGGAAAACAAAATCCTAGTGACTCGTCTGGCTGCCCGGGTGGAACTGGACTTGTCATTCCAGCCGGAAATAAAAAACGATACGTTTTACCTTTCCAACATCCGGTTGTGTAATATTCCCAACCGCAGCTATTTGAAGATGCGGCCGCAAGTGAACGGAGATACCATTCCTCGGGCTGAAGGGGATGCAGTATATACAGAAAATGCGCAGCTTCAACCAACTTATTACTTTACGGAGCAGCCTTTGTCGTACACAACCGACCATAACGGTCATTCACATACGCAAGCCTACTTGTTTGAAAATCGCTGGGGATGTGAAAAAGACGATAGTCGCTATAGTAGTAAATTTGCCGGAAATGAAGAGATGTGGCAGACCTTGAAAGGTGAGGCTGCACAGGAAAGATCGTATAGTAGCTACCTGCAGATAGAGGGATATTATAAATCGGGTAAAGTCACTGCACAGGCCAAGTATCGTATCTACCTGGGTACGGATAATTATAAGGATTTCAATGTATATCGGAATAGTTTCTATAAGGTAACGGGTACCATTCGTGCGTGCAACAGACTAGACACCCGGGTGGAAATGATGGTATTGGGTGGAAGCCATATTTCGCCTTCGTTTCAGAATCCGCTCGATGCTCACTTTAATGCGGTGCCTTGTTTTGCCTTTACCCGAAATGAGGGCTGGGAATTGTATGTGGAAGACCCGGATTTACATCCATGGCTGGAAATCTCGTTCTCACCGCAATATCGTCCGCATATTGCAGGAAAACCGATAAAAGCCGGTGAGGAGCATTTGTATGCGGGAACCCGCTTTGAAGGTAAAGAAGCCTTGACCACTTATTTTTATGTCCATACGGATGAATATATACCTGAAAATCCTGCGGCTAATGAGGCATTGAATAATACGCTGGAAGAAACGTCATGGCGTACGGGGTATGTGGTGCTGCGCGACAAGGTAAACGGTAGTATCTTCCGTCTGGAAGTGAAACAGCGTCCGGCACAGGTGGTACGGATGCCGGTAAAAAACCTGCTGGGACAAGTGAAGTTCTACAACGAGTATTTCATAGAGTATGAACTGGAACGTAAGAACCTGACGTGGGGTTTCTTGAAGTATGGTGCCAATCCGGTGATGACCAGTATGATCAACGACCGCTGGGATGGTCTGGCCAATACGCGCCGTCTATATCAGGAAGCCATCAAGGTAGGCCCGCTGAAAGAAAGTTTTGATGCCGATATCTATCGGGGTGCCTACAATGGCTATAATACGGTGGACAAGGAATACCCATGGATTAAAGATGACACACTGGCGGTAATTAACCGCATTCCTGATAACCATATGATTAAATATGTGTTGGGTAAGAACCGTGACCGTAACGGCAATGGTTTTATCGACTACGATGAGATTGTGTGGTATGTGCCTGCTTTGGATGAATTGGCCATTTTGAGAGAGAAACTTGACCAGGGGAGTGTGGTCTTCCAAAATAGCAACGACCGCTTTCATTCATCCACTCCCTATCTGGCAGGCTATAGTGCTGATGTGCCGGGACGTGCATTCTATGTAAAGATGGGACAGGGCGAAAAAGCATTTGCCATGCGCGACCGTCAGTACAACGTGCTGTGCTGTCGGTGTAAGAATGCCTGGACCGGTGATCCGGATGCAGGCATTGGTGGAGACATTACCGTAAATCCGGGTTGGAATGAGGACGAAGAAGATATTTTACCGAAGAATTAATCAAATGAACTGGAATCATGAAAAAGACTCTGAATAAATATGGAGCACTGTTGCTGTTGGCTGGCATGTTGGGATGCTCTTCCTGCAGCAATCAGTTGGAAGAGGCTGCGGATGTGGCAGCCAACCAGAACACAGCAGCTGTGCAGTTTCGTTTGGGCACCGACCCGGATGCTCCCCAGGCGGTGCAGAAAGACCAACTGATGCGTTTGTTTGTCAGCGAACGAAAGCCGGAACATGGAGTGGAGGAACTGCATCTGCTTGGAGTACTGGAGGATGTGGTAGAAGGACATCTTACGTTGGAACAGTTGAAGCCGCAGTGGTATAAATTTATATTTATATGTGTGCCGCGTAATGGAAACGGACAGCCGTTGGAACTGTTCACGGAAGAAAAACCGGGTGAAGCAACTTGCGATATGAACCGCATCCTGTTGGATTACTTATCCGTCATGAATTTGGGAGCCGGTAGCGAGGATTACCAAAATTCCAGGCCATTACCTTCCGGTGATATCTATCGAAAAGTAGCAAGTTTGTGGCTGGAGAAAGGGATGACCGCTCAGGAAAATGTGGTGCTGAAGCGCATCAACGGACAGATAGTCATTGACATGGGTATTCTGGTTGATCAGTTCGAACATCGCGTGGATAGTGTCTGTCTGGAGTTGCATCGTTTACCCACCCATATCTATCTGACCGATAATGATAAGGATGCCATCAGAACCACCCTACCCAGTACAGTGCGTTTCGTTACTACTCCTTATGATCAGGTGCGTGTAAATGAAAAAGAACGCAAGCCGCATAAACTGATTGCAAATCTGCTGCCTTGCGAATTGGATGGGAAAATCATCGTTTATACGAAAGCAGAAGATGGAAGTCTGCATAACTTTGAGTTTCCTCTGCGCGATGATTCAGAAAACATTTTTCGCATCAAGCCCAATACGCGTACCATCCTTCATTTCAACGGCATTCAAACCGGATTTTTTGATGTGAAGTATGCCGGGTATGAGGGTACAGACATCGGAGTAGCTGAAGATAACTGGAACGGTTGGGTGCCTGCTAAACCAATATCTGAAACTTCTAAACAATAGAATATATGATGAAGACAATGTATATCTTATATATGGCCTTATGGCTGTCGGTGGTCGGCAGTTTGTTTGCCTCCTGCAGTGAGGATTATGAATCGCAATGGAATCCGGAAACTTCGGATCGTGAAGAACACGTTGTGGTAGGAGACGGCCAGTTTGTGGTGAACTACAGTGCTACGGATGGTTTATCTACCCGTGCTTTATCTGATAAGCCACTGCCTGCTAACGAGCGTATTTCTTCACTCCATTACTATGTATATGACAAAGAAACTGGCAACCTGGTAAAGAAGCGTCAGATTCGTGGCATCAACCGAACAACCACTTGGCCTATTAACAACCGTATTTCCATGTCGTGGGAGCTGCGTCAAGACCTGCAGGACACGCTGATGGTAGGGCCCACCTATCGCATCCTCTTTATTGCAAATATTGATTCTACCTTGTTTGCCTTGCCTGATGGAAAGCCTCATCCAGCTGTAGTACGCTACGATAAGAAGTATGAGAGTGCCCAGATTCTCTTGCCGGAAGTACCCTTCAGCGACCACAATATGTATTACTTGTGGGAAGGTGAACTGAAGGCTCAAGACCAAGCTACCATAAAATGCCAGGATGTTTTGCTGCAACGCTTGGTTACCCGGACAGATATACATAGAATGGAGATTCCAAATTGGAATAAGCATTTGGAGCTAGCTATTGACAGTTCTCTGTATGTCGATACGGTTATCAATGCAAAAGTAGATGCTCATATAACTAGTTTTTGTCAAAGAATGACTGAACAGATAACAGGTAAGTACAAAGATTATGCAACAAGATTGCGTAATTTATTAACTAGTGATACGGTAAGGCTGTTAATAAAGGATAGCTTAAAACATCAGCTTATAAGCCAGTATCATGCAGCTATTTTTCAAACGGATAAGTTTAAAAAACGGATGACTATATGGCCTGTTAATGGCATCGTATCAGTGTATTATCAAAAAAATACGCGAGCTAATGTCTTGACGTTCAGCCGCACTCCAATGAAAGACCCTACGTTGAAGCAAATGGAAGAATTGGAAGTGTTAAATGGTAATTTAAGCATTATAGGTTTCTCAGGCAACGAAACCATAAATACTAATGGCATAGACAGTTTGGTGTTTACAGGAACAGATCCGACTGTTTCATTTACCATTGACGGTAAAACACTTTGGCTTAAAGAAGGGATGAATCGGCGTTTCATTGTCACCTGCAACCCGCTAGCAGGTGTTGATAGTCGTGAAAAAGAAAGTTTTTCTCCGTCTGTTAATTTTTATAATATATTAAAAGACAATAAAGAATGGGATTTTCTAAAAGGTTTTGACTTATCAGACTTGGGAGGTTCCTTTTTTCATAATGTTCAAGAGAAAGTATTTGATAGTAAGGAAGGAATTGGAACGGATTATAGCCAATATGGTAAAAACTTCAATGAATTTCTATTCTCCAACATCTTAATGCCTAATATAAAAAATGATAATGTGAAAAACATTAGTTTAATACCTTCTTGGAATTACGGATCTGATTTTCAGTAATTTTTAGGGTGAAATGGAAAGATAAGAGTATATTGTTTTTATAGGATAGTAGAAATAGTCTTCCAATAGAAGATCTGCAAGCAGAATCCCCGATCACTTCTGTTTTATAAGTGGTCGGGGATCCTTTTCCCAATTTATAAGGTTATCTGTGCAGAAACCGACGGGCCAGGTAGTGGCGCAATGGCTCATCGTACAGTTTCAGGGCTAGGTAGGCAAATCCGATGCATCCTACAAAAATGCCGGTTGCTACCATCCAGGTTTCGCCCAGCGTGTATAGTTTGTGCTCGATGAGCCAGGCATAGAACAGGTACATGAACGGGTAGTGAATGATGTACACAGGGTAGGAAATGTCGCCCAGAAATTGGCAGATGCGGGTGGAGTGGGTGTCAGTGGTACTGCCTGAAGCTCCCGTCCAGACTATCAGCGGGAAGGCTATTATCAGACAAAAGGCTTCGTAGAGTCCATTGAAACTGATGGGTTCCAGTCCATTTACATACGGTATGGCAAACAGGATGATGAGCAGTAGACTGCAGAGCCAGAAGGCGCCTCGCAGCGGTTTCGGCTGAAAGTTCCGTGAAAGCAGCATGCCTAGTGAGAAGGGGAATAGCATGCGGATGAGACCGCCCGTGAAGTTTACACAGTCCAGAGTCCAACCCACTCCCATGCTGCCATAGCCTGCAGCATCGCTCAGGGCGAAGCCCAGCCAGCACAAGCCCAGCAGGAATGTCATGACAGCCAATCCCTTGGATGACAAGCGGCGGATGAAGAGGGCATACAGCAGGTTACCGATGTATTCAAAGAATAGCGACCAGGCTGGTCCGTTTAGCGGGAACATTTCACCGTTTCCTCTCACTTCGTAACCACTTCCGGGGATGGCAGGAATGAACAGCATCGTACACACAACGGCCACCAGTACCCAGGAAAAGGTGATAGGTGTGCCGTCCCATTGCACACTGCCTTGAAGACAGAAGGTGAGGGCACCCAACACTGCACCCAATATCACCATCGGATGCAGGCGGATGAGTCGTCTTTGGAAGAAGGAACTTAGTTTTAGGCTCTTATTCCAGCGGTCATCATAGGCATATGCAATGACAAAGCCCGAGAGCATGAAGAAGAAATCTACAGCCAGATAGCCGTGGCTTAGTGTCTCAATGGAACTACCGCTGGCGAAAGCGAAGCCTTCGAATACATGGTACCAGATGACTAAGAGCGCAGCTACACCACGCAGACCGTCCAATAGGTCATAATGCGCTTTCGTATCCGTGAAAGCAGCTGAGAAAAGGTTTTTCATGTCTTTTTCTTATAATTAAAATATGGGTAAATAAAATTTTATCGGCAAAGTTATAGGTTTTAGTCAGATTATATTTTGCGCTGAGATAAATTTGTAGGCAAACTGCTTGCAGATGTCGAATTATTTTGTGAATATTGCATATAGGTTTATCGTTCAATCTTTGTAAAACTATAACTATATGATGAAAAAAGTTTTGTTTTTATGTCTGGGAGCAATGGGCTTATCGTTCTTGAGCCTGCAAAGGGTATCGGCTCAAGAACGAATCATGGCCAGTAAGCATCACATCACTCGTGCCATTGAGGTGGGTTCTTTTGATCACATTCAATTGAATGGAAGCAGTGAAATCATTTTTACTCCTACTACGGGGCATCAACATCTGAATCTGACGCTTCCCGATAATCTGCAGGATGTAGTTCAGGTGTATGTCAAAAACCGTACATTGGTGTTGCAGATGAAGTCTAATACGTCAGTTACGTTGAAAAACGGCTGTAAGGTAGAACTTCAGGTATCGGCTCCGATGGTAAAGAGTGTCACCTTGAACGGCTCTGGCAATATCAGTTTCTCTTCGCATGCAGAATCTCGGAATCCATTGAATTTGACTCTCAACGGCAGCGGGGATATCGACGTCCGGAATATCAAGGCAACTTCATTGACCGCTACTGTCAATGGGAGTGGTGACATCCATTTGGGACAGATTACATCCCGGCAGGTACAAGCTACGGTGAACGGCAGCGGTGACTTGACTGCAGCGGGCGTCAAAGCCGAACGGACAATGGCCACCGTGAATGGCAGTGGTGATCTGGAGTGTTACAGTATCACGGCTCAATCGGTAGATGGCGCAGTCAGAGGAAGCGGTGACTTGCAGTTGGGCGGCAGCTGTGAAACTGCGAATTATGTGCTGGCAGGTTCGGGCGACATATCGGCGGCCGGTTTGAAAGCCAAACAGGTTATTGCCCGGACTCATGGCACAGGCGATATTCATTGTCATGCTTCCGAATCGATTGTGATGACTCAGAAACGTCATGAAAACTCCATCATTTACACCGGAAATCCTAAGCATGTAGAACGAAACGAGTTATAATCCATATCCATGGATAGAGATTTCTAAAGTACAGCTACAGAAAATTCTGGCTGTACTTTAGAAACAGAAAGCTGTAGCTTGACGGATGAAAAACTGTAGCTCGGCAATTCAAAACAGCCAGCTTTTAAAAATGCTAATCGCATCCTCTCACAGTTTAATATCCTCTGCCTTTAAATACATCCCTATCTTTCACCTTTCACCCTTAACCCGTTGATTATCAGGATAAAATAGGTGAAGGATTCACCATGCTGTTCAGAAAAATATTTTTCCAGTTGCTTGCTATTCAATGAATAATCATTATTTTTGCTCAGCCTATTTAGGCCTTTGATAGAGAGCCTGGCTAAACTAGAAAAATTATCGATTAAATAATACATATGAAGAAAATCTGCAGTTTATTATGGGGCCTTTCGGCCAGTTTATGGTTAGGTGCACAGACTCAGCAACCTCCCATGGCGTATTGGTTTGACACGCCCACCAGTCTGAATGGTCAGGCGGTGTGGTATGGTGGAAAACCGGAGTTTTGGACAGGGGGTAAGAAGCCTGTTTCAGCAGGTGATACAGCTCGAAATCCGGATGCGGAATGGGAATCGGCTTCGTTGCCCATTGGCAATGGAAGTTTGGGAGCGAATATTCTGGGTTCGGTAGAGGCCGAGCGCATTACGTTCAACGAGAAGACACTATGGCGAGGTGGTCCGAATACAGCAAAAGGAGCGGACTATTACTGGAATGTGAATAAGCAGTCTGCTCATATACTGGAGGAAATCCGGAAAGCATTTGCAGAGGGTGACCAGCAGAAGGCGGAACGTCTGACCTGTGAGAATTTTAACAGTGAAGTGCCGTATGAATCATATAGGGAAGACCCGTTCCGTTTTGGTAATTTTACTACGGCGGGCGAATTTTATGTGGAAACAGGACTGAATGCCATTGGTATGTCCGATTATCGGCGCGAATTGTCGCTCGATTCGGCTCGTGTATTGGTGCAGTTTAAAAAGGATGGGGTGAAATATCAGCGTACATCGTTTATCTCATATCCTGCCAATGTGCTGGTGATGCGCTTTGCGGCCAGTGAAAAGGGAAAACAGAACCTGACATTCAGCTATGCCCCTAATCCGGTATCTACAGGTACGCTTACGGCAGAAGGCCGGGATGGATTGGTGTATCGGGCCAGACTGGACAATAATCAGATGGAGTATGTGGTGCGTATGCGGGCCTTGACCAAGGGAGGAAGCCTGCAGAATACGGGCGGTAAGCTGCGCATCGAGGATGCGGATGAAGTGGTGTTCCTCATCACAGCAGATACGGATTATAAAATCAATTTTAATCCGGACTTTGCCAATCCCAAGACGTATGTAGGGGTGAATCCGGAACAGACCACGGCTGCTTGGATGAACCATGCCGTGAAGTTGGGCTATGATCATCTGTTGAAGGAGCATGTACAGGATTATGCAGCGTTGTTCAGCCGGGTGAAGCTGAATCTGGGCAATACGGAGTATCGCGACATGCCGATTACCGAACGTCTGCATCTATACCGTCGGGGCAAGAAAGACCTTTATCTCGAAGAACTGTATTACCAGTTCGGACGTTATCTGTTGATAGCCAGCTCGCGTCCGGGTAATCTGCCGGCTAACCTGCAGGGTATCTGGCATAATAATGTGGACGGCCCGTGGCGTGTGGACTATCATAACAACATCAATCTGCAGATGAATTACTGGCCGGCCTGCTCTACCAACCTGGGTGAGTGTATGTGGCCGTTGATTGATTTTATCCGAACACTGGTGAAGCCGGGTGAAAAGACTGCGCAGGCTTATTTTGGCACGCGTGGCTGGACAGCTTCTATCTCAGGCAATATCTTCGGATTTACCACGCCGCTCGAAAGTCAGAATATGTCGTGGAACTTCAATCCGATGGCGGGACCGTGGCTGGCTACTCATTTATGGGAGTATTATGACTATACGCGCGACAAGGAGTTCTTGAAGGAAATTGGCTATGACTTGATTAAGAGCAGTGCACAGTTTGCCGTGGATTATCTGTGGCACAAGCCCGATGGAAGTTATACGGCAGCTCCGTCTACTTCGCCCGAACATGGACCGGTAGACCAGGGAGCTACCTTTGTACATGCTGTCATCCGGGAAATTCTGCTCAATGCCATTGATGCCAGCAAGGTGTTGCGCGTGGATGCAAAGGAACGCAAGCGGTGGCAGCAGGTATTGGCTAAGTTGGCACCTTATCAGATAGGCCGTTACGGACAGTTGATGGAATGGTCAACCGATATTGATGATCCGAAGGATGAACATCGCCATGTAAATCATCTCTTTGGACTGCATCCGGGACATACTCTTTCGCCCATCACTACGCCTGAACTGAGCCAGGCGAGCCGGGTGGTATTGGAACACCGCGGTGATGGCGCTACCGGTTGGAGCATGGGATGGAAGTTGAATCAGTGGGCCCGCCTGCAAGACGGCAACCACGCTTATCTGCTCTTTGGTAATCTGCTGAAGAATGGTACGCTGAACAATCTTTGGGATACGCACCCGCCTTTCCAAATTGACGGTAACTTTGGCGGGACAGCCGGTATTACCGAAATGTTGCTGCAAAGTCACATGGGCTTCATTCAGTTCCTGCCCGCTCTGCCCGATGCCTGGGCTAACGGTGCAGTGAGTGGTTTGCGTGCGCGTGGCAACTTTGAAGTGGATCTGAAGTGGGAGAACGGACAACTGAAAGAAGCGGTATTGACATCCGGAGCAGGGGCGCCATGCAGCTTGCGTTATGGTGAGGTTACGCTTGAACTGAAAACTCAGAAGGGAAAGAAATATAGCATTGTCTATGAGAACGGACAGTTACAGCTAAAGGATTGAACAAATTCTATCTGTAAGTTGTAGTTCTCTTTTTCAGCGTTTTAAATATAGGAATTATTGTATATTTCAGGAATAGATAGTATATTTGTAACGCAAATTAGAAGTCTCCCCAAATTCAGGGGAGACTCTCTAAAGGAAGGTTACACTATCGTAGGCAATTCAAAGAGAAATAGCTTTTCTCGGAGAAAATAGTGGGACGGCTCTCTTTCCTTGAATAATTACATATCTGCGTCCCGTCTGGCAGAATAATTTGGATCTGGAAGGATAAAACTCTTTCCCTTACTAATATTATTTTGTATTATGGCCTATTTCTTTTTCATATCACAGTCTGTCCTCACAAGTCTGACACTTTTGAGTGCGGTTTTTTTTATTTCCCTATTTTTTTACGTTGGAAGGCATCTCAAACAAAACAAATAAGTTGGAAAAAATGTGCCATTAACTTATTCGTTAATTGGTTATGGTTTGTTGCAATAGGGAGCGGTTTCGTTGGGATAACGAAACCGCTTTTATTTTTTGGAGAGAAAAGAGCTGTAGGAAGTCTTTTTACAGGTGTGCAGATTCGAGGACTGTACGCTGTAAGGACCAGGGATTAGCCAAAGCACAGTCGGTAGACAAGTCCCAGGACATGATGCCTCGTAGTTTCAAATCTTTGGCGTGCTGCACTTTCTTATGGATGGTGCTCTGTCCGTTGAAAGTATATTTTTTACCGTTGAAGCTTACTTCGTCAGTATCTGGATTCATGATGAGTTGGTTTTCCACCAGATTACGATATGCTATAGTACTGGAAGCTCCTTGTCCTTGGGTAGCATAAAAAGGCAGTCCGGCTACTAATTTTTCAGCAGGAATTCCATATTCCAGGGCTGCTTGCACATCTTGGACAAACACAGAGAAAGGAAAGCGAGCAGGACGGGGACCATAGCATTGCAGTGAAATCCAGTCGACTGCCTGGATGGCTTCCGGATGAAGTTTAAAGGCTGTAGGGTGTAGGGATACCGATAGTTGGTACTGGTTTCCTAACCGTTTTTTTAGCGCTACGATGGTGGCACTGTAGTCGGCATATTCAGTAGCTGTAGTGGGCCATTCAAAGTCCAGGTCAACCCCATCGAAGTTTTGTTCTTCCAAGGCCTTGGCTACCTCTTCTACAAACCGGTCGCGGTTTTTTGCCCGGCAGGTTTGTTGCCAGTATCCGTGATGAATACCTAACCGTAGAGAACGTGAACCAGAGTCTAGCTGGCTGCGCACAGCTTTGAGAATGGTGAGCCAGGAGTGGGCATCCATCCCCGGTTGGTTTGCCTGGTCATACTTCCAGTAGGCGAGTGCTTTGGTGTGAGTCCAGTTTTTGAAATTAAGTCCTTTCTGCAGTACATTCTGTATTTCTTTGGGTGGCAGAACGAGGCTGTGAAAGAAAGTCTCATCGAGGGCACCCTCCAATCCTTCAGCCAGGGTGAGGGAGAGCTGTGAGTAGGGCAGCGCACCTAGCGTGGTGGAATGTTCTGATACAGATTTTCCATCTAGATAAAAGATGGTTTTCCGATGAGCCTGATGGGTCAGACAGAGATGGTGCCATTTTCCGTCGGCTAGTATGGTAGTCTGGCTCTTGACGGACTGCTGACCGATGCTGAATACCAGTTCTCCAGCTGTGGTACCCAGCTGGAGGGAAAAACGGTGTTGCGGATCTATGTCTTTCGAGAAAATGACTGCTTCATTCCATTGGCTGATTCGAATCCAGGTACCGAAAGTAAACGTGTCGAGCTGCCCGGATTTATCTTTGCGGGGAGCTTTGACCAAAAGGGCGTTTTCTGTTTTCATACTGCCGTTTCCGTGGAAAACCATGACTCCTTGTCTTCCGTCGAGTTCGGTATGATGAGTAGCCTGATGCATGTGTAGCGGACTGTGCGGTGTTTCATAATGCAAAGTTCCGTCGGGCAGAGGTTCAGCCGTAAAGAATATCAGGTCCTGGCAGCTGTTGAGGCTTTGTGTATCTATCTGCCCGGTTTCAAAGAAGGCTGGTCGGATGTAGGAGCCGATGTTGAGAAGATGGGGAGCCGGTGACTCCGGTATTTCCGGTTGTTCAGGTTTTGGTATTTCCGGTTTGTCTATTTCCGGCAGATTTTTGGCTTCAGAACAGGCTACCAGTCCCAGCCAGGTCAGCATAAATAGGGGTTTCAGTAGTTTTTTCATGAATAATTTTTTATAAGAGGTTATAAAAAAGAGTGTGCCAAAAAATGTTTTTTTGACACACTCCGGCATAAATACTTAAAGGAATATATCAGACATTAAAGAGCTGATACTTTTACCCAGTCTACCCACATTTCACCTGGTAGGTCAGCATCCTGGATGAGGCCCGGCCAAGTGGGTTTTCCGTTCAGCATCCCTCCTAGTGAGAAGTTAAGGATGAGGTCAAAGCCATTTTTGGTAAACGGATAATCCATCCAGTTTTCAGTGTGCGGATTAGCAAAGCGCCAGGTTTCCACACCGTCTACATAGAAAATGACGGCCTCTTCAGTACGGTCGGCTGCATAAGTATGCCATTCGGTAACCGATACATGCGGAACTTTGGTAGCCGACTGATCCTTGCCAGTACCGCTGGGATCATAGTGGATAGTCTGGTAAATCTGTTCCGGATTTGCTTGAATCCATTCCATGATATCGATTTCACCGGTTACCGGCCACGGTCCGGCATTTGGCATTTGCCAGATAGCAGGAAAACCACCCCGTATCAGTTTGGTGAGTTTGGCTCTTACTTCAACGCGGGTATTGATAGGGAACACTTGTTTGGTACGGATACCGCCATTTTTATAGTGTTCGCCGTCTTTCTTCACGGTGAGTTTCAGACAACCGTTTTCCACACGCACCGTTTCGTAGCCTTTTACATGTTCAAAATGTTGTGCCCATGCGTTCTTGGCAAATGTACAGAGTTTCCATACAGATTCATCGGGGATGGTATTATCGCCGTTGAAGAGGTCTAAAAAGACAGTACCCGGTTCACCTGCTTCCGGTTCAGGAGTATCTGTGGCAGTTTTAGCAATGAAGTCGTTCAGCTGAAAGGTCAGCTGGCAGGTACTGGCATCCGCTTTAGTCAAGGTGTAGGTTGCTTGTTGCTCCCACAACTGACGTACTTTTTTCTTTTCGCCGTAGGCCACCACTTCGATGCTGTCTGTTCTGGCTGGGATTTTGGGAGAGATGCTGACGCCTTCAGGGAGTGTATAATGCACATCTACAATTTTTTCACTATAATCTACACCGGAGAATTGAGCCAGGTAAGAACCGTCTTCCTGGTGTTTAAATGTAGGAACCATTACCGTACCATCGGCCAACATGACTTTCAGGTTGCCCAACGGAATTTGTGTTCCGTCAGTAGCTATAGGGAAGTCAATGGTGTCTGCAGGCTGAAACTCGTCTTCGGAACATGCCCAAAGAGAAGCTGCAATTAATAAGCCATATATCATTTTAGTATTCTTCATATTTTTTCTAATTAGTCATGATTGATTATTCGTCCCAATCTACGTTTGGTGTATAAGAGAACCAGTCGAATGTGGCACCGCCTCCTGCAGAACAGCCCACGCGTACAGTCATGGTTGAATTATAAGGCTGTACATATTCGGCAGACTGGGCTACGCCGCTGATTTCACTTTTGTGAGAATTGTTGCCATCCGAGATATGCGAGTGAGCCAGCTTGCCGTCATACACCCAGACAGTCTTGATGTACTTGTCATATTGGGTGAGCCGCAATTCCAGGGTATGCTCTTGGGTATGATCTAACTTACCGTATTTTCCGGTAAACCAGGTGTTGACTTGCGGACGGGCAAATCCCCATGGAGTATTGAAGCACCAGTAGGTATTTCCACCGCTGTTATATTCAATAGACATTTCATGCAGTTTGCCGCTGGGATGTTGGTCAGCATACATATAAGTCAGAGCCATGTACGGGTGAGAAGTCGCTGACTTCATGCTCTTGATGTGCAGTTTGAAGGTACCCGGTTTATAACCAGCTTTTTTGATGCACTGGTTTACATCAAAGAAAGTGTCGTTATCTCCGGCTGTGACTCCCTCGTTTTCCCAGCTGCCGATTCCTCCGGCATTCATCAGGACGATTTGTTCTTTCGGGTCAAAAGCCTGGCGGATGCGGAAAGACTTGGTCACTTCTTCGGCATCACCTTCAACTTCATTTTTAATCAAGATATCTGCGTTGCGGATAGCATCTCCCGTGTTTTCTTCGAGTTCGATGGTCACTTCCCCGTCGCCTTCAAAATGGGTCTGGCCTATGAACTTGTACCAGAGGTCTTTTTCATTACCTTTGGAAATATACCATTTGTCATTTGATTTGACTTGCACTTTCAGGGTATGTGACTTCGGATCTTCTTGTTTGAAATAACCGATTTCCGGTATTTGCGGAAGCATTACGATTCCCCCTTGGGTCAGCAGTACATTGATCTTGGTCTCTTCATCTTTCTTGCGGTCGTAAATAGTAATTTTACCGGTTCGTTCTTCTCCTTTATTGGTCTTGAATGACAAAGTAACCGGTGTTTCAGTATTCTCATACTCTTTACCTCCCGTAGCATTTTCGGTGATTTGCAGCCATTGTTCTCCTTCTGTAACCTGTACAGACCAAGGCTGGTTGGCTTTGATCTTAAAAATGGCAGTACCGGCATCTTTCTGACCGTTCAGGCCTGTTTCTGCAGCATCAGCGCTGAGGTAAGCGATGCCTTTCTGGTGGAGTTTGAATGTTTTTCCAATCCAATAATCACTCTGGATTTTTATTTCATCCATGCGGTCATCCAGCTTGGTATTCTCTTTGCAAGTGATGGTTACAATACTGGCTTCTCCAGCTTCTCCTTCGCTCGGTGAAATGGTGCACCAGTCTTGTGTGCCATATACCTTCCAGGGGTGATTGGATTTTACGCGCAGCTGGATGGTCTTTTCGCCCTTGGCATCAATGGTATAAGTATCGTTGACTGTATTTTGACCAACCTGTTCATAGCGGAGGTCTACGCTTACGATATCATCGTCATCGCTACAAGCGCTCAGGCAGAAGCCTGAGCACAGTAACAATGCCACACCCCAATGGGTTAATTTATAAAATGTATTCTTCATGTTGTTACGTTTTTAAATGTGAGTGATTTTAGGGAAGGGGCTCTGCTTTAAATGACTTGATGATGCAGTAGTCGTTTTCATCAGCAAAATCTCCGTGGAAATACATGGAGTAAGACATGCCGTCTGTTCCTACCCACATTTCATCAGCCGTGCTGGTCTGATGGGTTTTTTCATCCAGGATTTCCCCTGCTGCGTTGTAAAGCTTTAAGGTTACACCGCCTTGGCTGGCATCACCGAAAATGAGTTCTACTTTTTTCACTTCGGTATAACGTTTTTTCATTACGTCTACTTTTTGCCAAGTAAGCCACCAGCCTTTACCGCCGTTGTTTACACGCCAGTCATTGGGACCGGTTACCAGATTTTTGTTGGCTGCAAAGTTGATGTGTGTATTGGGTACTTTGCTTAAATCATAGTTAGTGGCCCCTGTAATGGTGAAAGGATGTTCATCAGTAGTTACCAGATCAATTTCCCAGGTGTAAGTACCGCATTTGTAGGTGTTGGGGAAGGCAATGCGGAACGCATCCGTACCCATCAGTTTGAAACCACCGTCTACGAAGCGGCCTTCGGGCATTTCAGCTTCTTCTGTGTTTCCTTTACCGTAGCAGAAGAAAGTGGCATGAGTTTGTGTTACCGGAATGATGAAGGCTTCTGTGCCGGAAGCGGTTGTCAGAGCAATTTCAGTGGTACGGGGAGACAGGTTGGTGTTTTTGTCGAGTTCGAAACTGATCTGTTTGTCTTCTACCAGAAGATTCTTGATCCAGGCAGCTTCTTTCACAACAGCCTTCCATTTCGCCATATCTGTATTGACCGGGATGATTACCTTGCCGCCTTCTGCAGTCAGTGCAGTCAGTTTTTCCAGTTCTTCGGGAGTTACTTCCAGAGTAGCCCCTTTCTGCATAACCAGCACCTTTACTTCTTGGGTAGCTGTCTTTACAATCAGTTCTGCTTCGCGCTTTGCCTCATCGTTGGCATCAGCAGTTACTACTACCGTAGTTTCTGTCAATGTATTGAGCGTAGCTTCATACTTATCAAGGTGCAGCCAATTCTTATCGCTTTCTTTTACATAGCTGATAGACCAGTCACGATTGGCGCGGATTAACAGGTTCTTGGCTTCACCAGCCTTGGGGAATTCCTGGTTCTTGGCATCACCGGTAACGTAGAGATCGGCCTTGGAAGCCTGGATAATCTTGATGATTTTCTTTTCAGTGATTTCATCGGCCGAGATGGTCAGGGTAGCTTCACGAGTCAGGTTGCTCTCGTTATCCTTGAAGCTTACAATGACTTCCGACACCAGACTGGAAGTGGAGCTGCTGCCCGGAGTAACCTTACACCAGTCTTTATCATCATCTTCCGTAGTGACAGTAATCTGCCACGGCGTATTGGAACTTACCGTAAAGGCTACATTGTCAGCATGGGTAGCTGCAGCATTGTATTGATCGAGCGCATCGGTGACCATTTTGGGAGTACCTTCAGGTTGAGAATCGATGCTATAGTCTTGACACGCAGTAAGGTTCAGCAAGAAACTTACCACAACGGCCCAAACGGCCAAACTCATATTTTTCATGATTGTTCTCATTGTATATTTTGATTAATAAGATTTTTATTGATTACCATCCTGCATTCTGAGGATTTAAGTTGTTGTTCACAAATAATTTTTCTTGCGGAATCGGGTAGAGGTTCATGCATTCTCTCCATTGGCGGTTCTCATACAAGGTGCGGCGGTAGGTTTTGCCTTGGGCTCCTTCTTCAATTTGGACTCCATAGAGGGTGCGCTGGGTTTCATTCCCGATTTTCCATCGGCGTACATCCCAGAAGCGGTGGTCTTCAAATGCAAATTCCACTCGCCATTCGTTGCGCAGCACTTTGATAAACTCTTCTTTGCCGCTTACGGTTTTGGCTGGCATACCGGCATTGGCCCGTACTTCATTCAAGGCTTCAAGTGCTGATTTGGTATATTCCTTATCCTTATAATTTGGATCACCAAAAGCATAGACCATGGATTCTGCGTAGGTAAGCAGCGTTTCAGCATAACGGTAGTTTACCCATGAGTGCTTTTGAGGAGACTCGTTGTTCAATTCAAAGGAAGTAGATTCCTGGATGTATTTTTTCAGGTAATATCCGGTAGGAGTACCTCCTTCGAGCACGGGCAAGTAGTCTTTTCCACCATTCTTCACATCGATCTTGTCGCCTTTGAACGCCATTCCGTCAGCCAGGATGGTGCGTGCAAAGCGCGGGTCGCGATTGGCATAAGGATTTTTGGGATCGAATGCAGGGTCATCGCTGACAAATCCTTCCGGAGTCAGGGTCACGGCATATCCGTTGATGGTTTCAAATGCATCCACAAGGTTTTGTGACGGGAAGGTGCCCGTAGCCGGTGTAGGACGGTTGCGCGTGAAACGGATGGGGAAGTTTTTCAATTCAAAGTCAGAATTGTTGTTGTTTCTCAAAATCAGAACCCCTTCTTTGGAATCTGGACGGTTGGCTACGCCGGCTGGATCGAGCTGATACAAGTTAGTTTGCATCAAATCCCAGGCAGCCGCCACGGAAGCTTTCCATTTCTCGGTATTCATCTCCGGATTGTGTAATTCGCTGGCTGCATAAAGCAGTGCTTTTGACTTGAGGGCCATGGCATAGCCTTTAGTGACACGTCCTACTTCGTTATCGTAAATCGCTTTCTTGTAGGATTCAGGCAATAGTTTGCCATAGGTGTCACATTCTTGCACAATGAAGTTGATAACATCAGAAAATGCGGTTTTACTGATAGTACGGTCCCCTTCCAGATCTAAGACTTCCAGCGGCATGGGAATATCGCCGTAACGACGGGCCAGTTCAAAGAAATAAGTAGCGCGTAGGATGCGGGCTTGAGGTTCGAAAATCTTGAGGTTTTCCATCCACTTGTGGTAGTTGCCGTTGTATTCAAAACGAGACCAGTCAATGTTCTGCAAGTCAGCGATGAACGCATTGGCTACACGGATTCCCTTGTAGAGCGTCCAGGAATCATCGACAGGATTGGTAGCCGACCAACTGCCATTGGTGAAATTTTGTACAATTCCTGCCGGTTTGGCAAATTCGGCATCGTCTGAACCGCAGTCGCGCATGGCTCCGCCAATGGCACCAAAATCTTGAGGCAGATAGTGGTACACATTGGTCAGTACCGCTTTGGTATCGCCGTAATATTTATATACATCCTCTTTGGTCTTCAATCCGTTGGTTTCATCATAGTCGAGGAAATCGCAGGCTGTCATGGCCAAGGGACAGAGTAATAAAATGAGGTTTCTCAGTTTCATAGGTTATGCATCATTAGAAGTTAAACTTAAGGCCTGCCCAAAATGAACGTGTGCTGGGATAAGTAGCACTCAATTGTTCAGGATCGGCAAAATCAATGTTATCCAGTGAGAATAAGTTAGTACCTTGTACATACACTTGCATGTCGGCCAGTTTCAGCATTTTTCTCGGGAAAGTATAGGCCAGTTTCAGGTTACGCAGTTTCAGGAACGAACCATCGCGATACCATAAAGAACTGGCTTGATAGTTGTTCTGTACATTCTCGGTGCTGAGTCTTGGCATAGTAGCTTGGTTCTTGTTGTCGGGAGTCCACGGTGTTTCATGCTCCAGGTAGGTATTGGAAATGGTACCATTGTTTTGCAAAGGTTTGTACAGTGGACTGTTGCGCAGGTCTATGGTCAAGCCTGTCATACCTTGGAAATCAGCAGTCAGGGCAAATCCTTTATAGCCGGCGCGGAGGCTGAAGCCAAAGAATACTTCCGGATTTTTAGAACCGCACATCTTCACGATATCCTTGTTGTCAATGCGGTTATCGCCGTTCTGATCTTTGTACTTCACATCACCTGGACGTACATTTCCGAATGTCTGTGCTGGGCTGTTGTTGATTTCCAACTGGTCGTTGAAGAATCCGATGGCTTCCAGACCATAGCATTGTCCTACCTTGTTGCCCTTGTGGTAGAGGTAATCGTATTCTTGATAAGCCTGGTTTTCATTGACCATTTCGCTGTTCATGTAAGTGAAGTTAGCGTCTACGCCATACTCAAAATCGTAGATTTTATCATTCCATGAAAGGTTGATACCTATACCGCGGTATTTCTCCACACCGGCATTTTCCTTGGCTACATCAACACCGATGATACCGGTTACTGAATTGACTGAAGGGATGAGGATATCACTGCGTTTTTCCCAAAAACCCTCTACACCTACGTTCAGTCGGCGATTCAGAAGGGCAAAATCTGCTCCGAGAGTTACCTTACGCGATTTTTCTACCGTGAGTCCCAGTACAGGAAGCTGTGTTTCGAAGATACCTCCGGCATTTCCGTTTCCAGTAAAGTCGAATCCGCCTGCACCTCCTTGGTAGCGGGGAATCCAGAGTTCGTGGCTCAGGTTACCATCCCAACCGGAGAGACCGAATGAACCGTGGATGCGGAGATAATCCAACCAGTCAAAATCTTTCATAAAGGCTTCATTGGAAGCAATCCAAGCAGCTGATACGGCTGGATAGAAGCGGAATTTGTCGCCTTCGGGCAAGTAAGCCGATCCAGACCAGGTGGCTACGGCATTGACCAGGTAGCGGTTGTCGTAATTATAACCGGCATTGATGATGGCTGACTGGCGTTTTTCACTGCCAAGACGTTCTTTTACTGTATAGGCGTATTGGTCATAAATCAAAGCCCCGTTGACTTGGTGCTTGCCGAATGCACGTTCATAAGTGACCTTACCTTGCAGGTTTACGGCAATATCGAGACTTTTGAATCCTTGTTTTGTAAGGTCCAGTACAGCTGCATTATTACCATCTTCCCATTCCGTATACGATAGAGTACCGGTTACGGGGTCTATCTTGGCGATGTGCTCTTGATATAAATATTCTTTTACGGTCTTTTCATACATGCTGCCGCGATTATCGAGCGATACACCTAAAGAGGCCTTCAAGCCAGGGGTGAGACTCTTCAGATCCTGCTCCAGCCGGAGATCGGCAAACAGGCTGCCGAAGGAATGTTTGTGCTGACCACTGTCGCGCAAACGGGCAATGGGGTTCTTGTCTTGATAGATGGAGTTACCGCCATAGATACCGTTTTTCTGACGGATGGGGAAAGCAGCCGACGGAATGCGGTACATTTCATCGTAGAAACTTTGCATGTTCACATTCGGTGTATTGTTTTCGTTCAGCTTGCCCATCATGTTGAAACGCATGTCTGTGCTGGGAGTAAGCTTTACATCCACATTGGTACGGATGTTCAGACGAGTGTCAGTAGTCTTGGAATTATACCGGTCATCGCTCAAGTTATGTGAAAGCATGGCACGGTCGTTATAATAGTCGATGGCTGTGTAATACTTCACCCGGTCTGTACCTCCTGAGAAAGAAAAGTTCAGGCGGTGAGAGAATCCCGGATTCTGGTATACTTCCTTCCACCAGTTTACATTGGGGTACTCATACGGGTACCTGCCGGTGCGGAAAGCATCCAGTTCCAGCGCGTTGTAGCGGGTGGGGAGTCCGTCGTTGGTCAAAGCTTGGTTCAATGCCTTACCATAGGTATAGGCATCGGCAAATTCCGGGCTGCGGAATTCGGTGTTGACACCGAACTGATAGCCCACTTTGATGTTCAGCTTGCCTTCTTTGCCGCGTTTGGTTTTGACCAATACCACTCCGTTAGCGCCACGGACTCCATAGAGAGCTGTAGAAGCCGCATCAGTAAGTACGGTTACACTTTCAATATCACTGGTGGTCAGATTGTTGATGTCTCTTACAAAGCCATCGACCAATATCAGAGGCGCTTTGCCGTAAAGGCTTAGAGTCGCTTCATTGAAAGAAGAACTTCCATTGCCTTGTTGTACCAAAAGACCGCGTAGTTTTCCGTAAAGGGCTTTCTTGGTATCGATTTCAGGAGCATTGTCAAACACTTCGTGTCCGGCTACCACTGCCGAATACGGGTTAAACTTCTTCGACACCTGTTGGTTGAAAGCCAACTCAAGGGAATCCTTGGCTGTTTTAATTTCAGTAGTTTGAGCACTAGCCCCCATGGCCAGACAACCCAAAAACGTTAAAAGGATATGTCGTTTATTCATTTCTCTTTTTATTTTTATTTATATTACCATCCAGGGTTTTGAGTCATGCCGTAACCCTTGTTGATTTCTTCGGCAGGAATCGGTGCCAGGAACCATTTGCTGTCCCAACGGCTAGTCCAGTAACGTTCGTGTACTCCTCCCAGTTTGATTTTCTTGAAGGTGTAGGATGTAGGACGTACGGGGTTGTCTCCTTCACTCTGCAAGCCATAAAGATCTTTCTGGAAATCCTGCTGGCGCATGTAGCGGATTAAGTCGAACCAACGTACTTCTTCATAACCAAATTCCAAAGCTCTTTCTTTCAGGATGGCTTCCAGGAAGCTTGCCTTGTCATTGATTTGCTGCAGGTCACTCAAACCTACCCGGTTACGCACCTTATTTACATAAGCGTGAGCCAGTGTTGTAGGTCCTTCCAGGTGATTCAGGATTTCAGCATACATCAGGTACACTTCAGCCAAACGGATGTAGGGCCATTGCGGACGATGGCTCTGACGGTCGTCGTTTTGCTGCAGCACAAATTTCATCATGCGGAATCCTGTACCGTTACCCTGGAATCGGGGAGCTTCCGGCCAAAGCGGAGCCAATTCTCCGTTATGATAGATATCGCCTGGTACGGCGCAGGTTTCATACAGACGTGGGTCGCGGGTCGGCTCACCGTTGGCGTCGAAGAAGGGCTGGCGGTCGGGATGAGTCCAGTTGAAGTTGTTGGAATCAAAATCTTCACCATTGGCCCAGGGGAACATGTCTACATAGTTAAGTGTCGGTCCCCAATAAAGAAACGGCAGTGACATGAAAGCATTGTGGATAGAAGCATCGGCTCCTTTGCGGATCGATATTAACACTTCTGTACCGCCCCGTTGATAGTAAGCCTTGCGGTAAGCCAGTCGGCGGGCACGATGGTCTGCTGATTCAGGCTGAATTAGCTCATAGTGACCTCTTGTTTTGATTTCGTTCAACAGTTGTTCTGCCGTTGCTCGGGCTGCTTCCCAGCGTTTGGGGTCATAGTTGCCATAGCAGGTGTACTCATCGGCATTAGGATGCCATTTGGTATCAGAGTTGAACATGGGACTGGCTGCAAAAAGTTGAACGCGGAGTTTCAGGGCATAAGCACCTGCCTTGTTCATGCGGCCGTCATTGTTGCCGTCCTGTACCCATTCCAGATGCGGAATGGCTTCGTCAATCAGCGCACAGATTTTATTGACACTCTCGGCAAAGGTGAGACGCGGAAATACCATTTCGTCGTTGGGCTGGATGGCATGATCCAGGTACGGGAAACCGCCGATGTAGCGCAGCATCTCTGCATACGAAATGGCCAGAATCATTTTGGCTTCTGCCATGCGTTCCGCTTTTTCAGCAGCCGACATATCGGGTACCCGGTTGATATTCTCAATGTAGAACCAAGCATAGCGGATAGCTTTCCAGTCAGATTCGCCTCCATAGCGGTAAGCTTCGTTTCCTTTGGAAGAATGGTTGGCGCTCAGCACACCGTTATAATAGAGTTTACTTGGACCATCTTGTGCATTGTCACGGTAGCTGGAGTTTAAATCAGTCAGGCTTTCCAGAATATTCATTCCCAGCTTATTGGCTTCGCCACTACCGGTAGGCAGACCATAAGGCAAATACGTGTAGGCCTTGGTCAACACTTGTTCTGAATAGAAGCGGGAGTTGAACATAGTATCGAGGGTGGTTTCGTTCAGTTCAGGAGCTGTTCCCAGGAAGTCATCCCCGAATTTGATGTCTGAACAGGAGCAAACCATACCGAATGCCAGCATCATACCGCCTAATTTTAATATTTTTTTCATATCTAAACTTCGTATTATTACTTAAAAATTAAGGTTCAAACCAAAACTGTATAATCTACAGAGCGGATATTCTCCCTGATTATTGGTAGTACTTTCAGGGTCTGCCAGTTTCATTGGTGAGAATGTCAGCAGGTTATAGCCGCTAAATGATAAGGTGACAGCATTCAATCCCAGTTTTTTCAGGATGGGCTTATTACGGAAGGTGTAACCTACATTCAGACTCTTCAAGCGGATATAGGAAGCATCTTGCAGGAATAGGGTGCTGGTGGGAGCACCGGCGCTACCGTAGTTCCAGGATTCTGTCTGTTCTGCCGGACGAGGGTATTTTCCGTTGGTATTTTCCGGAGTCCAACAACCTTCGTACAGGTGTTTCAGCAGACCGCGGCCTCCCTGATTGGTGAACGGGATAATGTAGTCTACATAGAGCAGTTTGTCTACATGGGTGGCACCGACCCACTGCATGGAGAAGTTGAATCCTTTGTAATCGAAACCTGCGTTCAAGCCGAAGGTGTATTCCGGGCGTTTGGAGTAACCGAAAATACCGCGGTCGAGGTCATTCACCACGTTATCATTATTCAGGTCTGCAAACATACAGTCACCCGGTGCTACCAGCTGTTCGGGTTGCGGAAGGTTCGGATTCAGAATCTTATTGCCTTTCCCATCGTCTACGAAATCGCTTTCCTGATACAGACGGATGAATTTGTACAGATTGCCGTTACGTCCGGTAGAACCGCCTGTTACGTCTTGATAATCATACGGGTGTTTTACTTCATCCATATAGATAATCTTGTTCTTGGCAAACGACATGTTGGCATTGACATAATAGTTGAAATCGTTTCGGAAGGTATCTTTCCAGCCTACAGAGATTTCATAACCATGGTTGTCTACGATACCGATGTTCATATTGGGCAATCCTGTACCAATGATGCCTGGGAATGAGTTCGGTGCTACCAGAATACCGGTACGGTGTTCGAAGAAGTAGTCGAAGTTCACCGACAAGCGTTCGTTTAAGAATTTAGCATCCAAGCCATAGTTTTGTTTCTTGGCAGTCTCCCAAGATACATCGCTGTTTCCCGGGATCCCATAGCCGTAAGCCGGCAAACTGTTTGGATTATCTACGCCGAAAGAGTAGCTGCCTCCCGGACTCCAGCTGCCCGGTTTATACATAAAACGGGTCTGAGTACCTACGTCACTACCTACCTTACCATAAGAAGCTCTTAGTTTCAAGTAGTCAACGATGTGTTGGTTTTCCATGAATTTTTCAGCGGTAACTACCCAACCAGCCGAAACAGAAGGAAAAAGACCGTAACGGTTTTTGCCAGGGGCAAAGTTTTCAGAACCATTATAACCTACGTTGACATCAAACAGATATTTGGTGCGGTAGGCATAAGTAGCGCGGCCTACAAAACCGATGTAGCCACGAGGCATGTATACATATTGAGCATTGCTGCCGTCTGTCTTTTTCGGATAGTAGTCTCTGGACTGATTGTACAAGAAGAGAGCACCTACTTTATGATCGCTGTTGAAGGTGCGGTCATAGTTGACACGGGCTTCCAGGTACCAGTTTCGGTCGCGGGCAGAACCTTCTGAATAAGTCAACGGGCTGTCTTGTCCCGTGGGTACAAAGACGATGGTCTTATCATAATCGACTGAGGTTTCAGGGATAGCCGGATTCGTGAGGAAAGTCTTGTGATAGGCTGTCTGATATTCCTTGTTACCACCCAGACGATTTTTGTTGATGGTAAAATTGTTATCATATGCTCCTTTTACCGCTACACTCAACCCTTTGGTGATGAAGTCGAGTTTCTGGCTCACTTCCACGTCCATGTTCAGCTGGGTCTTGTAGTCACTTTTGAAACCGGAACCCCAGAAAGCCTGGTAACCGTCCTTCAATTCCAATCCGTCCGGTAGAGAGTTTTTAGGTACCAGGGTGCGTACGCCGTTTATAAAGCCGGGACCTGCCATTGGGGTAGCCCAGATTTGAATTACATTCCACATTTCAGCTGCCGTATTATTAGGCTGTTGGTTTTTGCTGATATGTCCGCCGATACCTAATTTCATCGTAGTAGTGTTGGTCAGCTTCACATCCAGGTTGGCACGGTAGTTGTAACGCTGGAAACGGTAGTTGTTGTCGTAGGGGAGTCCTTCAATTTTCTTCAAGATACCGTTTTGGTACAGATAGCCCATAGATACAAAGTATTTCACATTATCGCTACCACCCGAAATGTTGATATTGTTTTTACTTTGAATGGATACATCGTTCAGCATATAGTCAGCCCAGTTGGTATTGGGGCGGAAAATAGGGTCTGAACCGGTGCGGTAAGCTTCTATGGCTTCTTTAGAGAAGCGGGCCGGCATGCCCGACATTTCCATTTTCATATTGAAGAATTTAGCATATTCATAGCTGCCTACTTGTTCTACCATTTCTACAGGTTGCTGCAGGGCAAAATTGGCTGTAACGCTGATAGAAGGTTTTCCGCTGGTACCCCGACGAGTGGTAACCAATACCACACCATTGGCACCGCGCACACCGAATACTGCGGTAGAGGAGGCATCTTTCAAGATAGAGATGCTTTCAATTTCGTTCGGGTCCAGTTGGGTAAAATCACGTTCTACGCCATCTACCAGAATCAAGGGTTTACCAGCTACATCAGACAAAGAACCAGAACCGCGCACATAGATTTCTGCACCGTCTTTACCCGGCTGACCGGAAGTCTGTACAGCAGAAACACCAGGAACGGCACCAGCCAGCGAGTTGGTGATACTAGCTACCGGCGACTTGACCAATTCTTTGGTTTCGATGCTGGAAAGTGCACCGGTTACAGTAGCTTTGCTTTTGGTTCCATAGGCAACCACTACTACTTCTTCCAGCAGTTGGTTGTCGTCTTTCAGAAATACATCAATTTGGGTACGGCCTTTCACGGCAATGGTCTGTTCTGCATACCCGATGAAAGAAAATACTAAGGTCGCATTTTTGTCTGCTTTAATAGTATAATTTCCATCTAAATCAGTAATAGCTCCGGTACCGCTACCTTTGACCATCACTGTAGCTCCAGGAATGCCTTCATTAGAGGAGGCTTCAAGCACGCGTCCTTTAATTTGTATGTCCTGTGCTACTGCTCCTAAGGGAATAAGCAGGAAAAAAGCCAGAAGTACAGTCAAGAAACGCTGCTTTTTCAATAAGCATTTTTTCTTCATAAATATTAAATTTAACTTTAAAAATGAGTGTTTGTTCATATTATTAAAATCTGAAGCGTATCTTCCTATCGCTTCACGGTTACAAAATTCAAGTTTTTAACTCTATTAAAGGTTCAATAATCACTATTATTTATCCAAAAATCACTTTATACTTTGGAGGAAAATATTGAAATCTGCTAAAAAAGCCCATTTAATCGGTGTTTTTTATAGTTTTAGGTGCGATAAAGTACAGTTTGTTATGTACAAAATGTGCATATGCTGATTTAGATTTTTTATTATCCCAATGGGTTTGTTTACTTAAAATCTGTTTGCAATATCCTGTAAAAAGTGATTTTTATCCTTTTTTTAGTGAATTCCGGAAGTGATTTTCCGCTTTATTTTTCACTTTTGCAAAATAAAATTTATGTATATATGAGAAGACCTTATTATCTTTACTCTCTAGCGTTGCTTGCCATGGCAGGAAAAACGCAGGCGCAGGAAGCTGAGTGTGCTAAGCCGAATGTGCTCTTTATTTATGCCGATGATATTGGCTTTGGTGATTTAAGTTGCAATGGTAGCCGTACGATTCATACTCCGAATGTGGAACGGCTGGCTCAACAGGGTATTTTATTTACCAATGCTCACTCTGCAGCTGCTACCAGTACACCTTCCCGATATGCCATGCTGACAGGTGAATATGCTTGGAGAAGAAAAGGCACTGGCATTGCTGCTGGTAATGCCGGACTGATTATTCGTCCGGAGCGCTATACCTTGGGGGATATGTTTCAAAGTGCCGGATATAAGACAGGGGTGATAGGTAAATGGCATTTGGGTTTAGGTGACAAGCAAGGTTCACAGGACTGGAACAGCCAGATTAAGCCGGGTATCAGTGACATTGGTTTTGACTATTCATTCGTGATGGCGGCTACCGGTGATCGTGTGCCGTGTGTGTTTGTGCAGAATGACCGGGTGGAAAATCTGGACCCGAACGATCCCATTGAAGTAAGCTATGAGAAGAATTTCCCTGGTGAACCTACCGGAAAAGACAATCCGGAACTACTGAAAATGCATCCGTCGCACGGACATGATCAGAGTATTGTAAATGGAATCTCTCGTATCGGTTATATGAAAGGTGGCAAGAGTGCTTTGTGGAAGGATGAAAAGATTGCGGAAACATTGACTGACAAAGCAGTAAGTTTTCTGGAAGAGCATAAGGATACTCCTTTCTTCTTATATTTTGCTACTCAGGATGCACATGTGCCCCGCGTGCCGGATGCCCGGTTTGTAGGTAAGAGTGGTATGGGGCCTCGTGGTGACTGTCTGTTGCAATTTGACTGGTCTGTAGGTCAGGTGCTTGATGCTTTGGAACGTTTGGGCTTGGATCAGAATACGATTGTCATCCTGTCGAGCGACAATGGTCCTGTGGTGGATGATGGATACCAAGACCAGGCGGTAGAACTGTTGGGAGATCATAAACCGGGCGGTATTTATCGGGGCGGTAAGTACAGTTCATATGAAGCAGGAACGCGTGTGCCCTGTATCTGGAGCTGGAAAGGACATATCCAACCTGGGCAGGTATCAGATGCATTGTTGTGTCAGATTGACTGGATGGCTTCTTTGGCTGCTGTAATTGGAGTGGAAATGCCCGAGGGGGCTGCTCCTGACAGTCAGAACCAGTTGGATGCCTGGATGGGGAAAGATAAAAAAGGCCGTGAAGCGTTGGTAGTACAGAATTTACAGAATAACCTCTCTTTGCTGGCTGGAAAGTGGAAATATATACATCCGGGTAAAGGTTCTTCATACAACAGCAATGTGAATGTGGAAACCGGAAACAGCAAGGAGCCTCAACTTTATGATTTGAAGCATGATCCGTCGGAAAAAAACAATCTGGCAGAGAAGAAGGTGAAAGTGCTGAACAACTTGCAGAAACAGCTGGAGGATATTGTAGACGGCCGTTATGGTATGCCTTTGTATTAAAAAATATGATTTGAGCAACGGCTTACATGATTTTTAAGTTAATAAATGGGTAGGGAGTGTGTTGTAACACACTCCCTTTTTTTATGGATTTTTTTAGGGGGATTTTTGTCAATGTTTGGATATCTCATTTTTTAGTTCTAATTTTGTTTAACCTTAAGCGAATGATAATCACTATTAAGTTGGTAACATGACAAATATGAATCGTGTATTTTGCTTTATGATAATAGGCTTGTGGATTTGTCTGCAAGCAGCTATCTCGGCAGAAACTTCTTACATTTTCCAACAAATCAATCCTCAGAACGGATTGTCCTATCAAGTGAATAGCATTGCGGTGACTTACCATAATGGGTATGCGTGGATGGGAACCAATACCGGGATCGGTGGATTTAACGGGTATGAATTGAAGCGGTATTTAAATGCACGGGTTATCCAACTGTTTAAGGATGAGCAATGTACTGTATGGGCTGCTACCACAGATGGTCTGTATCGTTATGATGAATTAGGGGATCAGTTTTTACGCATTCTCGATGTCGTTGGGGAAACAATCCATCCCTTGTCGATTTGTCAAGGAAAGGATGGGATTTATTTTGGAGCCTCCGGTAAGATTTATAAGTATTCCTATGACCGAAAGGTAGTAAAGACTGTTCTTCCTGAGATTCAAGGTCCTTATTATCAGATTACCCATTTGGAAGTATGGGATGAACACCGTCTTTTTGTATCCAATCGGAGGGGACGTTCCATGCTGGTTGATCTTCGTAGTGGAGAAACCGAACAAGTACCTTTCCCATGCCATCAGCTGGTAGCTATGCTGGTTGATAAAGCCGGCCATTTCTGGATTTCATCTTATGGCAAAGGGGTAAAGTGTTATGATCGGGAAGGGAAATTATTGCATCATTATACTACTCAAAATTCAGAATTGGCCAGTGATGTAGTGATGGCTCTCACAGAATATCGTGGTAAAATCTGGATGGGAACAGATGGAAACGGAATATCTGTAGTGGATCCAAAGACCCATGAGATGCTTCATTTAAAACATGTACCGGGAAATCCAAATTCGCTTCCCAGTAATTCTATTCTTTGTTTATATGCTGACGAAAAAAACGGGATCTGGGCTGGTAGTGTGCGCAGCGGGCTGTTTAATATCAAGGAGGTAGGGATTAATTTCTACACGGATGCTTTGCCAAATACGCATTATGGTCTGAGTATGAAGTCGGTGCTTAGCCTCTGTCAGGAGCCGGGCAGCGAGGACATCTGGATTGGAACGGACGGAGGAGGCTTGAACCGGTTTGATCCTAAGACTGGCTCTTTTTATCATCAGGCTTCTACCTGGGGAAGTAAAGTGGTATCTATTATCGGTACCGATTCTGATCATCTTCTTCTTTCTCTATTCGGTAAAGGTATTTATCGTTATCATAAGCAGACAGGTCAGTATAGTCCTCTGATGATAGTTGATGAAGTGGTGAATGATGCTTTGTGTCATCGCGGCAAGTCGGTTAATATGCTGCGTCATGCACCGGATGCCGTACTCTTGTTGGCAGAACAGCCGTATTGCTATTATTGGAAGCAGAATCGGTTTCAGAAAATAGAGCAGCCTTCTCCCAATCAGAATATTTTGGGTGAACTCAAGCCTATTGCATTGAGAAAATCAACGGCTTATTTCCATGACAGCAAGCGTATCTACAGTTTAGAGTGCGGAAATCAGATCATGAAAATTACCTTGGCTTTTCGAGGTGATACGGTGGTCAATTCAGCTTCTATTGATGAGCATGGATACCTGTGGATAGGCTGCAACCGCGGTCTTTGTCGCTACTCCTTAGAGAAGAAAAAGAAAGAGTATATCCCTACGAATCTGGCGTCTAATCTCTCATCCGTCATTTGTGATCAACGGGGGAGGGTATGGATAGGCAGTAATGAGCAACTGTTTTCCCGTCTCATTGATCAGGAGCAGTTTGTGCTTTATGATTCGTCCGATGGGGTGGCGCCCAATGAATATTTGCCAAAGCCTCGTTTGCTGTCAAGCCAGGGAGATATTTATCTGGGAACAGTGAATGGGTTGTTGCGTATTAAACCGGAGTTGCCCAAAGAAAAAATTGTGCCTCCGGTACTTGATCTGGTTAATGTCACGGTGGGAGGACAGCGTTTACAAGGCTGGTCAGATGAACGGAATGTGCTGGAAATCAAAGAACAGAGTAGTCCTATCACTTTATCTATAGTGGCACGCAACAAAGATATTTTCCGTAAGCCAGCTTATCGCTATAGAGTACATGGATTAGGCCATGAAGCAATTTATTCTTATTTGCCTACGCTGACTTTGACGGGATTACATCCTGGTGAATACCAGATTACAGCATCATGCAGCACCCGGTTGGGGGGATGGACAGAAGAATATCCTATTTTGAAGTTGGTAGTTTTGCTACCTTGGTATCGCACTACTTGGTTTATCGCTCTTTGCTTCTTATTGGTCATTCTTTTTTTTATAGTTATCAACTTCTATTATTTAAGGCGGAAGGAAGATCGTTTGCGCTGGACCATGAAGGAACACGAACAGCAGGTGTATGAAGAAAAGGTGCGTTTTCTGATTAATATCAACCATGAGTTGCGTACTCCGCTGACATTGATTCATGCCCCGTTGAAGCAGTTGCTTGAAAAGATTTCGCCGGAGAATGAGCAGCACCGGTTGCTGCAAGGTATTGTGAACCAGTCTACCCGTATGAAGAAATTGCTGGATATGGTGCTGGATGTGCGCAAGATGGAAGTCAAAGAAAGTGTGTTGCATCTGGAAAATGTGCAGTTGGAGCCTTGGCTTAACCGGATGGTGGAAGATTTCCGTCCGGAAGCAGAGATGAAGCATTTACATTTGGTAATCCACTTTGAGGATGTATTGCCCATGGTGTGCTGTGATGAAGAAAAATGTACCACAGTAGTGACTAATCTGTTGGTAAATGCTTTGAAGTATAGTAATGAGGGGGGCGAGATTGTGTTAACCGTACAGATGACCCAGGATGGGAAAAGGGTGCGTATCTCAATTTCTGACCAGGGAGTGGGGTTGAAAAATGTAGATGTGAATCAGTTGTTTACACGTTTTTATCAGGGAAATAATAGTCGGCCGGGTACGGGAATCGGTTTGTCGTATGCCAAGATTCTGGTAGAACAGCATGGTGGCTCTATCGGAGCCTATGACCACGCTGAGGGGCCGGGGGCTACCTTCTGGTTTGAGTTGCCTTTGCATCTGCAGCCTTCGGAAGTAGCTGTACAGCCACAAGCCTATCTCAATGATCTGCTGGCTTCGGTGGAGAATGTGGAAAATGTGCCTAACGAAGTGATTTATCACGATGAAACTCACGAAAAGACCCTGCTGGTAGTGGATGATAACCAGGAAATGGTCGCTTATCTCTCGTCGGCTTTGCAGTCTTACTTCAAGGAAGTACTGGTGGCTTATGATGGAGTAGAAGCCTTGGAACAGTGTAAACAAGCTCATCCGGATGTGGTGGTCAGTGATATCCAGATGCCTGAGATGAATGGTTATGAGCTGTGTAAACGAATCAAGGAAGATTTTGAAATCAGTCATATTCCGGTAGTGTTGCTTACTGCTCGTACAGACGAGGAAAGCAAGACATTCGGTTATAAGAACGGAGCTGATAATTATCTGACAAAACCATTCGAAATCAGTACTCTTTATACGGCTGTTTACAGTCTGCTTCAGAATCGGGAGCGGATGAAATCGGGCTATACGAAAGTGGGGGTGACACCGGCACTTACTCCTCAGGAAAGTACCTTCAGTCCGGTGGACGAAAAATTTCTTCAAAAACTGAACGAGGTGGTGATGGAGAATTTAAGTTCACCTGAGCTCGGGGTACCGTTTCTTTGTGCAGAACTGGGCATCAGCCGGGCATCACTCTACAACAAACTGAAAGCACTGACTGGAATGGGAGCTAATAATTATATCGGTAGGATGCGCATAGAACAGGCTGTGACATTGCTTTCGACTACCGATATGAACATCAACGAAATTTCGGATGCCGTAGGTTTCTCTACGTCGCGCTATTTCAACAAAGTGTTTAAAGAGATGATGGGCTGTTCGCCGACTCAATATAAGGAACAATTGTATAATAAAAAGGATAATCGGTTGTAGATTGGCTTCCTGGGAAGGTAATTAGTGATATTTGGACTATTTTTAGTGATTAACGGAATGTATTATCAGTAAAATAGTCCAATTTTGCATCATGCATGATAATGCTTGTATTTTTTAACATCATAATATTTTTGCTATCATGAAAGCATCTAAATTATTCCTTTCTGCAGCTGGAGTAGCCGTTGCCGCTCCATGGCTTTCTTCTTGCCAACAACAGAAGCAAGAACAGAAACCGTTGAACATTGTCTATATTATGACGGACGACCATACGGCCCAAATGATGAGCTGCTATGACAACCGTTATGTAGAAACTCCCAATCTGGATCGTATCGCAGCTGATGGTGTGCGTTTTACCAATAGTTTTGTGGCTAACTCTCTGAGTGGTCCGAGTCGCGCTTGTATGCTGACAGGAAAGCACTCATGTGCCAATAAATTCTACGATAACTCTACTTGTGTGTTTGACAGCTCTCAGCAGACTTTTCCGAAGTTACTGCAGAAAGCCGGGTATCAGACAGCGTTGATCGGTAAGTGGCATCTGGAAAGTCTGCCTACTGGATTTGACTATTGGAAGATCATCCCCGGACAAGGCGATTATTACAATCCACGTTTCATTACACAGCAAAATGACACTATTAAAGAACGTGGCTATCTGACCAATCTGATTACGGATCATGCTATCGAATGGATGGAGAATGAGCGAAATGGTGAAAAGCCGTTTTGTCTCTTGATTCATCACAAAGCGATTCATCGCAACTGGATGCCGGATACCTGCAATTTGGCTTTGTATGAAGACAAAACATTCCCGCTGCCCGAAACATTCTATGATGATTATCAAGGACGCCCGGCTGCCGCCGCTCAGGAAATGAGTGTGGATAAGGACATGGATTTGATTTATGACTTGAAGATGCTGATGCCGGATAAGAAGAGCCGCTTGGCTGGGGCTTATAAGAATATCATTGGTCGTATGGATGAAGCTCAACGGGCTGCCTGGGATAAGGTGTACAATCCGATCATTGAAGATTTCTACAAGAAGAATCTGAAAGGCAAAGAACTGGCTGAATGGAAATACCAACGTTACATGCGTGATTATGCCAAGACGTTGAAATCGCTCGATGATAATGTGGGACGTGTACTCGATTATCTGGAAGAAAAAGGCTTGCTGGATAATACATTGGTGGTGTATACTTCAGACCAAGGTTTCTATATGGGTGAACACGGCTGGTTTGACAAGCGCTTCATGTATGAGGAATCTATGCATACTCCGTTGGTGATGCGTCTGCCGAAGGGATTCGAACGTCGCGGTGATATCTCGGAACTGGTGCAGAACATTGACTATGCACCTACTTTCCTGGAGTTGGCCGGAGCTGATGTTCCCGAAGATATTCATGGGGTGTCTTTGCTTCCGCTGCTGAAGGGAGAAAAACCTGCCAACTGGAGAAAGAGTCTGTATTATCACTTCTATGAATATCCGGCTGAACATATGGTGAAGCGTCATTACGGAGTGCGTACAGATCGTTATAAACTGATTCATTTCTACAATGATATTGATCAGTGGGAATTGTATGATCTGGAAAAGGATCCTGCTGAACTGAACAATCTGTACGGACAGAAGGAGTATGAATCGATTGCAACAGAGTTGAAGAAAGAAATGCTGAAGTTGCAGGAACAGTATAATGATCCGGTACGTTTTTCTCCAGAGCGTGACCGTGAATAATTGAGAATAGGATAAAGATGAATTTTTGTATGATGAAGATAAAGGCATTATGTTGCCTGTTGGGCATGACAGTCGGCTTGGCTGGCTGTCATGCTGATGATAATATGAAGGAACGCGTGGTGGTGCCCGCTCCGCTGGAAATGGAGAAGGCGGAAGGAGTTTTCACGTTTCAGGCATCTACCCGCATTGCCATACCTGGTGAGGAACAGAAACCGTTGGCGCAATGGTTTGCCGGACTTTTCCGTACGGCGGCCGGTTTTGAACCGAAAGTGGAAGTGGCCGGCCAGGGGGATGTGTTGCTGGTGCTGGACGATACGCTGAAAGAGGAGGCGTATAAGCTGGATATTACGTCGGATCTGCTGCAGATTACGGCTTCTACCAACCGGGGCTTTTTCTATGCACTGCAAAGTGTGCGCCTGTTGCTTCCTGCCGGCATTGAGGCCAGTCAGCCGGAACGGGCGGATTGGAGTGTACCAGCCATGACGGTGCGTGATGAGCCGCGTTTTGCTTACCGTGGTTTTATGCTGGATGTGGCCCGTTATTTTATGCCCAAGGAAGATGTGATGCGTCTGGTGGACTGCATGGCACTACTGAAGTTGAACAAACTGCATCTACATTTGAGTGATGATAACGGTTGGCGTCTGGAAATCAAAAAATATCCGCGTTTGGCGGAAGTAGGAGGTTATCGGGTGGATCGTCCTGGAGAACCGTTCCCGGCCCGTCATAATGCGAAGGCGGATGAAAAGGCAACGGTAGGCGGTTATTATACGCAGGAAGAGATGAAAGAAATTATCCGCTATGCGGCAGAGCGTCAGGTAGAGGTGATTCCGGAAATTGATATTCCGGCACATTCAAATGCGGCGCTGGCTGCGTATCCGGAATATGCTTGTCCGGTAGTGAAACAGTTTATTGGTGTTTTGCCGGGATTGGGAGGTAAGAATGCAGAAATCATTTTCTGTGCCGGAAATGACCGTACGTTTGCTTTTCTGCAGGATGTGCTGGATGAAGTAATGGCGCTTTTCCCTTCGAAATATATTCATCTGGGAGGCGATGAGGCAGCCAAAGCTAACTGGAAGAAGTGTCCATTGTGTCAGCAGCGTATCCGGAAGGAGCACCTGGAGAATGAAGAAGAACTGCAGGGCTATTTTATGGAGCGTATGAGTGCGTATGTGCGCAGTCATGGCAAGGAGGTTATGGGTTGGGATGAACTGACAAACAGCCGCTTGCCTCAGGATGCCATTGTATTTGGCTGGCAGGGATTCGGTAATGCTGCGCTGAAGGCAGCTGCACAGGGGCACCGCTTTGTGATGACACCAGCCCGTGTAACCTATCTGATCCGTTATCAGGGACCGCAGTGGTTTGAACCGCTGACGTATTTCGGTAATAATCTGATGAAGAGTCTGTATGAATATGAACCGGTGCAGTCTAACTGGAAGCCGGAATATGAACCGCTGCTGATGGGGGTGCAGGCAAGTATGTGGACCGAGTTCTGCCATTCTACAGACGAGGTATATTATATGGTATTCCCGCGCCTGGCAGCATTGGCCGAAGTAGCTTGGGCTCAGAAAGGAAACCGCAACTGGCCGGAATTCCTGAAAGGGTTGGATACGTTTACGGCACATCTCGATCGGAAGGGAGTTACTTATGCTCGCTCGATGTTTAATATCCAGCACACGGTGATGCCTGACAGCTTGGGACAGTTGCAAGTAACGCTAGCTTGTGAACGTCCGGATGTGGAAATCCGCTATACCTTGGATGGTTCGGAACCATCGGTTTCGTCGGCCGTTTATGAACAGCCGCTGCTGGTGAAAGAGGCATTGCAGGTAAAGGCAGCTACATTTAAAGACGGTAAGCAGATGGGGCGGATGCTGCTATTGCCATTGCAGTGGAACAAGGCGACTGCCAAGCCGATACTGGATGCAAAAACCGGTAAGCTCTTGCCTAAGGGAGATCTCTGGCTGTTGGTGAACGGGGTGCGTGGTAGCGAACGGCAGACAGACTTTGAATGGGCAACTCCTGCCATTGGAAAGCCTATGGCTTTTACTGTGGACTTGCAACAGACAGAAACTGTGAAGAATTTCTCATTGGGCAGCGTTTCATTTTACGGTATGGCAGTGCACAAACCGCGTAGTCTGAAGGTGGAAGTCTCTGAAGATAACCGAGAGTTTAAGGAGGTAGGTGCTTTGAAACTGACGGATGAAGTGATTTTCTGTCGCGGACGTAATGTAGAACAACTGTCGGTGATGGCTGAACAGCCGGTTCAGGCTCGTTATGTGCGTTTTACCTTGGAATCGGCAGGCTTGTGTCCGGAGAGTCATATCCGTGCCGGACAACCGGCTCGTTTCTATGTAGATGAAGTAGTTATTGAATAATCTGTAAATAGTCATATTACCCATGAACAAAACACGTTTTTTAATTTCTTTGTGGCTGATGCTGCTGGTGTTTGGAGGGTTGGATCTTTCGGCGCAAGTGAGCTTTGCCAAGGATAAATTATATCTTCTGTCTCCGGCTGGAAAGTCGGAACAGGTGATTGCTTATGAAGCGGGTCAGGTTACTCCTAAACTGGTGAAACAGCGGAATAAGCAGAAAGTACAGCAATGGAGTATAACGGGACTCTCCGGGAGTTTCCGTTTTATGAATCCGTTTGATAATCTGGCCTTGCATGCCCGTACAGACAATCAGCTGGGGGTTACTGAAAATAATGGTTCGGATGAATCGCAGTTATGGACCGTGACGCGTAAGGGGGATTTCTATCAGATTACGCCGACCAATACGCCGAAACTGATGCTGGCTTGTACCGGACAGGGGGAGCTGGTGCTGCTGCCGAAACGAAAAGTAGCGGAACAGCCAGAAACGCTTTTCCGTATCGAACTGAGTCGTATGAAGGCTCCATTGAGTATGTTGTTTGACTTGGCCAATCGTCCTAGAACCTACTGGGAGGATGAAACCCGTTTTGAAGAAAACAAAGAGAAGGGACATGCTACTTATTTGCCTTATCCGTCGGAAGTGGAGATGAAGTCGGATGTGGTGTATTATCATGCTCCTTGGCTGGAAAGCCGCAGTGAGGATATGCGTTCGCTGAACGGTGACTGGTTCTTCCATTTTGTACCGGAACCGGCACAGCGTCCGTTGGATTTCTATAAGGAATCATATGATGTATCGGGATGGAAAACGATTCCGGTTCCTTCGAACTGGGAAATGCAAGGATATGACCGTCCTATTTATGCGAATGTGGAATATCCGCATGCCAATATTCCGCCCTTTATTGATGCACGTCCGGGCTTTAACGATGGCGGAAAAAATTATGGGGTGAATCCAGTGGGTTCGTATGTGCGTTTCTTTACGATGTCGGATGATTGGTTGGATAAACGGACCTTCATTCATTTCGGTGGAATTTACAGTGCGGCTTTTGTTTACCTGAATGGCCAGTATGTAGGTTATACGCAGGGGGCAAATAATGTGGCGGAATTTGACTTGACACCTTACCTGAAGGTGGGTCGTAACCGGCTGGCCGTGCAGGTATTCCGCTGGAGTGATGGTTCGTATCTGGAATGTCAGGATATGTTTCGTATGAGTGGTATCTTTCGGGATGTGTATCTGTATAAGACACCGAAAGTAGCGGTGCGTGATCATTATATTACATCGGTTTTGGACCAAGGAACTGGTTATCGGGAGGGCTCGATGAAGGTAGCCCTGGAACTGGATAACCGCGATGGTTATCAGGGTAGTAAGCAGCTGGTGGTGAGTCTGCATGATCCGAGTGGTCATCGGGTAGCCGAACAGCAAGCTGTGGTGACTTTTGGAGCGCAAGATCGTCTGAAGCAGGTGGAATTATCCTTTGAGGGATTGAAAGGCCTGGAACTGTGGACAGCTGAAACTCCGAATCTTTATACGGTGCATGTAGTGCAACGTTCGGAGGGACAGGATGAAATGGCTTTTGCTACGAAATATGGTTTCCGTGATATAGAAATCCGAGGTTCGTTGCTGTATGTCAACGGGCACCGTGTGTTCTTTAAAGGAGTGAATCGTCACGATACGCATCCGGTCTTGGGACGTGCCGTAGATACAGAGTCTATGCTACGGGATGTACTGTTGATGAAACAGAATAATATTAATACGATCCGTACTTCGCATTATCCGAATGCAGCCCGCATGTATGCCATGTTTGATTATTTCGGTTTGTATACCATGGATGAGGCGGACCTGGAAGACCATGCGAATCAGTCTATCAGTGACATGCCTTCTTGGATTCCATCGTTTGTGGACCGTATTGACCGGATGGTGTTGCGCGACCGTAATCATCCAAGTGTGATTTTCTGGAGTTTGGGAAATGAGGCCGGTGGAGGCAGTAATTTCCAGGCTTGTTATGATGCTGCTAAGAAGTTGGATGCGCGTCCGGTGCATTATGAGGGTACGCGTGATGGAAAATCATATGGTGGCAACCGTTTCAGTGACCTGTATTCGAAGATGTATCCGGGCATGAAATGGATGGATGAACATGTGAATTCATTTGATAAGCCGATGTTTATCTGTGAGTATGCGCATGCCATGGGAAATGCCATCGGAAATCTGAAGGAATACTGGCAGAGCATTGAATCGAGCTCTTCGACCATTGGAGGGGCTATTTGGGACTGGGTGGACCAGGCTATCTATGAACCGAAGGAGATGAAGCAAGGGGTATATCGTTTGCATACGGGATATGACTTCCCGGGTCCGCACCAGGGTAATTTTTGTTCCAATGGCATTATTCCTGCTACGAGGGAGGAATCGCCTAAACTGAAAGCTGTGAAAGAGGTTTATCAGTATGTGCATTTTGGAGCATGCGATTGGAATGAACAGGGTAGAGAGGTAGTGGTACATCTCTGTAATACATACGATTTTTTAAATCTGTCTGATTTTTATTTGCGCTGGAATGTGGTAGTGGACGGTGTGGAATGGCCGGCCGATAGTGTGGCGCTGGATGCGGTCATGCCGGATGATTCACTGAAGGTAGCGTTGAAACTGCCGAATGCCCTGAAGGCTAAGAAATTGGTGAAGAAGGGGCAGGAGTTGTTACTGAATGTGGAAGTTTGTCTCAAGGAATCTGGCTTATGGGCCAAGGCAGGACATACGGTAGCAGAGCATCAATATCTGTTGCTGCAGGCTGACTGGACCAAACATCCGGTGAAGGTGAAAGGTAAGGAGGATTATCAGATAGGGGAGACAGATCAGCACTGGGTGTTGAAGCATCCTCGTCTTAAGGCTGTATTTGACCGTGCTTCCGCTCAACTGGTGGAACTGGAGATGGATGGTGTGCCTTTTATCAGTCATCAACAGGGTTTCGTGTATGATAATCACCGTTGGATTGAAAACGACCGCTTTACAAAGACGGCCAATGGACTGGATGCTGCCGGAACTTGTGAAGTGGAGGAAAAGGACGGTCTGGTAGTTGTGAAAACCACTCGCCAGGGAACTCTCTGTAACACGGAACTGGTGTATACTTTCCTGCCGAACGGGGTGATGGAACTGGAGGCTAGCTTCTTGCCACAGACAACTGACTTACGCCGTTGCGGTCTGGTATGTGGGGTGAATCCGGCATTGAATCAGGTTGACTATTATGCGTACGGTCCGTGGGAGAATTATGTAGACCGGAAGGAAGGATGTCGTGTGGGACGTTTTTCTACTACGGTTGAAAAGATGGAGGTACCTTATGTGAAGCCGCAATCTATGGGGAACCGTGAAGGTTTGCGTGAATTAAAACTGACGGATGCTTCGGGCCGTGGGGTATGTATCCGGGCTGAAGGACAAGTTTCGTTTTCTGCATTGCGTTACACAGATGAGGATTTGATGAATACCATGCATGCATGGGAACTGAAAGCTCGTCCGTACACGGTGCTTCATCTGGATGCAGCACTGCGTGGTATCGGTAATGCAAGCTGTGGACGTGATGTGGATACATTGCCGGAATATCAGATTCCTCAGGCACCTTTCACTTATAAACTGGTGTTTACAGCTGTGAAAAATTGATTTTTAAAACGTAGATAATAGATTTTAAAACGCAGATAACGTGGATATTCTTTTGTTTTATTTAAGAATGATGTGTTGTCTGCGTTTTTATTTTAGGAGGTCATTTATAATGAAACATTGGATTGTATTGAGTTGTTTCTTGGTCATGTGTTATGGAGTGTTTGCCCAGGAACCTTGTCCTCAGGTGATTCCTGCCTTGCAACAATGGAAGGGCGGACGGGGACAGTTGACTTTACCGACCAAAGGGGAAGTAGTGATTCCAGCAGGTCAGGAAGCTGTACTGAAATCAACGGCACAGTTGCTGGTAGCTGATTTGAAAGAATTGTTAGGCTGGAATTATTCGGTCCGTGTAGGAAAACCCGCCAAGGGAAATATAGGCTTGTCTGTTTCTAAACCGGATGCTGAACTAGGGGAAGAAGGGTATGTGATGACTGTGGGGCGTCAGGCTGACTTGTCGGCTCCGACGGTGAAAGGAGTGTTTTGGGGTACCCGTACGTTGCTTCAGATTCTGTATCAGCGTCAGGGCAGTCTGCCGAAGGGAGAAGCCCGCGATTATCCGCTATTTCCCAATCGAGGGTTTATGCTCGATGTAGCCCGGAAATTCTTTACGTTGGATTATCTGAAGCAGACCATTAAAGTACTTTCGTTTTATAAAATGAATGAGTTTCAGATCCATTTGAATGATAATGGTTTTTCTCAGTTTTATGGGGATGACTGGAATCGTACCTATGCAGCGTTCCGTTTGCAAAGTGAGCGTTTTCCAGGGTTGACAGCCAAGGATGGATCGTATTCTAAGCAGGAGTTTACAGAACTGCAAAGGTTGGGAATGGAGTATGGCGTGAACGTTATTCCGGAGATTGATGTTCCGGCTCATTCGTTGGCTTTTGCTCATTACAAGCCGGATATTGCAAGCCAGGAGTACGGGATGGACCATTTGGATTTGTATAAAGAGGAAACGTATGCATTTGTAGATACTTTGCTGGATGAATATCTGGGGGGAGATCATCCGGTGTTTGTGGGGCCGGATGTACATATCGGTACGGATGAATATAACAAGAAGGAAGCAGAGCAATACCGGTATTTTACGGACCGTTATCTGAAGTATGTAGAGAAGTATGGCAAGACTCCGCGTATGTGGGGTGGTTTGAAATGGCTGCCTGGCAAGACTCCTGTGAAGGCAGAAGGAGTCACGGTGAATGCATGGTCGTTCGATTGGGTGGATCCGGAAGTCTCGCTTCAGGATGGCTATAAGTTGATTAACAGTTGCGATACTTATTTATATATTGTACCGGCTGCTGGTTATTACCGCGATTTTCTGGATCATAAGTGGCTCTATGAGTCTTGGTCGCCTTGGATGATGAATCGTAAGCTGACGTTGCCGGAAGGTACTCCTGGAGTATTGGGGGCTATGTTTGCGGTATGGAATGATAAGTGTGGCAATGGTATTTCAGAGCAGGATGTGCACCTGCGTTCTTTTCCGGCTATTCAGGTATTGGCTGAGAAACTGTGGAAGGGACGAAATGAGAAAGTGCCCTTTGAAGCCTTTGAAGTGTTGTGCAAGCAGTTGCCTGAAGCGCCCGGGGTAAATCTTCTTGCCCGTGTACCAGCAGAAACACAGTTGACACCAGCCGGAGAAGTGTGTACCTTCCGGGGACAAGATGTCCGGACTACAGTCTTGGAAGAAGTGGGTTATCCATATGAGGTAGCGTTTCAGATTCGTCCGGATAAGGATTGTTCAAACAGTTGTATCTTGTTTAAGGGACCCCATTCGGTATTTTATGCCAATTGGGAGAATACTGGACGGCTGGCTTTCAGTCGTGACGGTTATACGTTTGTGTTTCAGTCTTACCGACTGCCTGAAGAACAGTGGACTGATATCCGTATCCAGGGGGATTACAAAGGGACTTCGTTATATGTAAACGGAGAACTGAAGGAACGTCTGGAAGGTAGAACGATGAAAGTGTATCGGGCACAGTATAAACGAATGGAATATATGCAGTATCAGGAGACACTGATTTTTCCGTTGAAGCAGGTGGGAGATGCCATAAATGGGTTTACGGGGCAACTGAAAAACGTGGTCTGCAAGCCGCTTCCAAAACCGTAATCTATAACGGGTCTGTCTGGGAAAAAGGTCGCATCTTTACATAATGGAGTAGGATGCGACCTTTTTTCATATTTGTATCTGTCTGTGTTCTGAATGGATTTATTCATATCGGATAATTCCGGTGAGAATGCGGCCTGATCGGATACCGAGTCGTCTTGCCGAGAAGAAATCTGGATATTGGGTATAGGTGCAGATACCGGCTGTTTCTATTTGAGTAGCTGGTATGTGAAAATCCTGTAACTGCAGGCGGACAGCAGCCCATAGGTCAATATGATGCTTTTGTGTTTCGGGTTTCCATTCGCTGATCAGGTGCATGGGAAACCCGGCTTGTCGGAAAGCTTCATATACTTCTTCACCGATTTCAAAGGCATCCAGAGAGATACCGGGTCCGATAGCAGCCAGTACATCGCTGCCCTGGGTGCCAAAACATTGTTGCATGGTCTGCAATGTGTGGGGGATGATGCCGTTTACAGTCCCCCGCCAGCCGGCATGAATGGCAGCGGTTACCTGATGGATGCGGTCATAGAGGAGCACAGGAATGCAATCGGCAGTAGAGATGCAGAGACAGAGGTTGGGTAAAGTGGTGAGAATGGCATCGGTGTTCTGCAGATATTGATGTCGTGTGTCAGCATCAGCCTGCAAAAAGTTTTCATCAATTGTTTTCACCAGGGTACTGTGCGTCTGGTAAGGAATAATCAGTTCTTGAGGAGGTTGTGGCAACAACTGGCCGAGTATCGCTACATTGTGCTTCACACAGCCGGGATCATCGCCTGTGTAAGGAGTACAATTGAGTGATGCATAAGAGCCTTGGCTGACTCCTCCATGTCGGGTGGTGCTGAAAGCAAAAATGTTGGAGCAGGCATTCAGCATGCCATACTCCAACAAAGGGGTTGAAAAGAGGGAGGAAACCTTATTTTTCATCTTCCCAGTCTTCTTCGTATTCAAAATCTTCGAGCTCTTCAATATCGTCGTCATCGTCGATATATTCATAGTTTAAATCTTCATCTTCACCTTCGTCCTCCAGTTCAGCCTTGAGGTGACTCAAGTCTTTGGACCGGTGGGTAATGCTTTCTATCTTACCTTCAATCTTGTTACTTTCTTTATTCAGTTCTTCCCACAGGATGTCCTTGAGTACAGAAACCCCTAAGCCTGTGATGGCTGAAATAAATACATGTGGAACTCCTTCAGGTAAGGTCGGCTCGATTTCATCCATCAGTTCCTGGTCGAGCATATCACATTTCGTAATGGCCAGTACCCGTTGCTTGTCGAGCATTTCCGGATTGAAATTTTTGAGCTCATTAAGCAGGATATCGTATTCACGGCGGATATCATCGCTGTCGGCTGGTACCATAAACAGCAGAAGAGAGTTACGTTCGATGTGTCTTAGAAAGCGTAGACCTAGTCCGCGACCTTCACTGGCACCTTCGATGATACCTGGAATATCTGCCATAACGAATGACTGGTTATCGCGGTAGGACACGATACCGAGGTTGGGTTCCATGGTAGTAAACGGATAGTTGGCTATTTTAGGCTTGGCTGAAGAAACCGTCGAGAGAAGGGTCGATTTTCCGGCATTCGGAAAGCCTACCAATCCTACATCAGCCAGCAGTTTAAGCTCCATAATGACGGTCATTTCCTGCATCGGTTCACCCGGTTGTGCAAATCGGGGAGCCTGCCGGGTAGCTGTCTTAAAATGCCAGTTGCCCAATCCGCCGCGTCCACCTTTCAGCAGAATCACTTCTTGTCCGTGTTCTGTTACGTCGCAGATATATTCTCCGGTTTCGGCATTGTAAACCACAGTTCCGCAAGGCACTTCAATGACTTTATCTTCACCGTCTTTTCCAAAACTGCGGTTTTTAGAACCGCTTTCGCCGTGTCCGGCCAGGATGTGGCGGTCATAGCGCAGGTGCAGCAAGGTCCAGTAGTTGCGGTTACCGCGCAGAATGATGTTGCCACCGCGTCCGCCATCGCCCCCGTCAGGACCGCCGTTGGGCACATATTTGGCGCGGCGCATGTGCGTGGAACCTCTACCGCCCTTTCCTGAGCGGCAATATATCTTTACATAGTCAACGAAATTTGATTCAGCCATAATGATTCTCTTGATTTTGTATGCAAAAATACTGCAAATTTGTGAATTACGCAAGAGGATAAAAAAACAGAGAGTGCGCGGAAAGGCGCACTCTCTGAGGTACATGTTGGGTAAAACAGATTTATTTTACACGGTCAATGGCTTCGCAGATTTCTGCAGTAATGGTAGCCAGGTCACCCAGACCGTTGATGTGCTGATAGAGATTTTCTTTCTTGTACCAGTCGATCAGCGGAGCGGTTTGGCTGTGGTAAACGGTCAGACGTTTCTTGATAGTTTCTTCATTGTCGTCTGCGCGTCCAGACTGTTGTCCGCGGAGGATGAGTCGCTTCATCAGTTCATCTTCAGGTACATCCAGGTCGAGCATGATGCTTACGCCTTGGTTGCGTTCTGCCAGCATAGTTTTCAAGGCTTCTGCCTGTGCAATAGTACGGGGGAAACCATCGAAGATAACGCCTTTGCTGTCTTGGAAACTGTCGAGGGTGCTGGCCAGGATATCGATAATCAGTTCATCAGGCAACAGTTGTCCTTGGTCGATAAAACCTTTGGCTGTTTTGCCCAGTTCTGTACCGTTCTTGATTTCAGCACGCAGTACGTCTCCGGTAGAGATGTGGTTGATACCATACTTTTCTACAATCTTCTCGCTTTGTGTTCCCTTGCCAGAGCCGGGAGCACCAAAAATTACAATATTCAGCATTTTGTCTAGTGAATTTTGATGAGTTAATACCTATATAATGGTTAGTTATTATTCTACTACAGTGTAGATATCTGGATAATTGCGGCCAAAACCGTCGTAATCCAATCCGTAGCCTACGATGAAATCATTGGGGATTTCCATGGCTACATATTCAATGTTCAGATCCACTTTCAGCTTGTCTGGTTTTACCAGAAGAGAAGCAATGTGGATTTCCTTGGGGCCGCGGGTACCTAAGGTTTCGAGCAGGCGCTGCATGGTCAGACCTGTATCTACAATATCTTCTACAATGACTACAGTACGGTCTGTAAGGTCTTCGTTCAAACCGATCACTTCTTTGATGACACCAGTTGAGGAAACTCCTTGGTAAGAGGCCAGCTTGACAAATGAAATTTCACACGGTATGTGGATGCGTTTCATCAAATCGGCTGTGAACATGAATGAGCCGTTTAATACACTGATAAACAGTGGATTTTTGCCGGCTAAATCACGGTTGATTTCATCGGCTACTCTGGACACTTCTTTCAAGATGTCCTGCTCCGGGATGGAGATGCTAAACTGTTTGTCTTTAATTTGTATGGTATCCATAGTGAACTTTATTATATAATTGGGACAAAAATACGATTTTTATTCCATACGCAGGTATCTTCTTCATGCAAAATTGCAGATTTTATGTACTTTTGCAAACGTATAAATTAGAAAGGATTAAAACATGAAAATATTTCCTACGATTCGCATCAAAGAATTGGATGCATATACGATAGAACATGAACCGATCGAATCCATTGATCTGATGGAGCGGGCAGCTACGGTGCTGACGGAAGCCATTGTGAAGCGATGGAGTGATGTGGATACCCCTTTTACGGTATTTGCCGGTCCGGGTAATAATGGAGGAGATGCCTTGGCTGTGGCTCGGATGCTGGCTTTGAAGGGCTATAAGGTATCGGTATATCTCTTTAATACCAAAGAAAATCTTTCAGAAGATTGTGCCTTCAATAAGGAATGTATGGAGGATTTAAAGGAGGTAGAGTTTCATGAAGTGACTGCATATTTTGTTCCACCCGAACTGACTGATCGGCATGTGGTGATTGACGGGCTGTTTGGCAGTGGACTGACTAAGCCTTTGAGTGGAGGTTTTGCAGCCGTGGTGCGTTATATCAATGCGTCAACAGCTAAGGTGGTCGCCATTGATATGCCGTCGGGTTTGATGGGAGAAGATAATACGGGGAATGTTCCGTCACATATTATTCGGGCTCATGTAACGCTGACGTTGCAGATGCCGAAACTCTCATTCCTTTTTCCAGAGAATGAAATCTATGTGGGTGAATGGGAAGTTCTGGATATCGGTCTCAGTGAAGAGGGGATTGAAGAAATGGATACTGATTATTATCTGAGCGAGCCCGAAGATTTTGCTTACTGGCTGAAGCCGCGGGGCAAATTTGCACACAAGGGGCATTTTGGCAGTGCCTTGCTGATAGCTGGGTCGCAGGGCATGGCGGGAGCTTCGGTGCTGGCGGCCCGTGCCTGTTTGCGTTCAGGGGTAGGCAGACTGAAGGTGCATGTGCCTTTCTGCAATAATTTCATCGTGCAGACTTCGGTGCCTGAGGCAATGACAGAACTGGATTTCAGTGAGACCTGCTTTGCTACATCGGTTGAGCCAGACGACTATCAGGCGGTGGCTATTGGTCCAGGCTTGGGACAGGCTCCTGAAACCGAGAATGCGCTGTTAGAGCAGATTGATTTATGTCAATTGCCGATGGTTGTAGATGCAGATGCTCTTAATCTGCTGGCTCTGCATAAATCGTATGTGGGACGTTTGCCCAAGGGGAGTATCTTGACTCCGCATCCTAAAGAACTGGACCGTTTGGTGGGAGGATGCAGAAATTCGTTTGAGCGTCTGAGTAAGGCACGGGCATTGGCACAGGAAGCGCAGGTCATTGTTGTTCTGAAAGGGGCTTATACGGCCGTGATTACGCCGCAGGGTACCTGCTGGTTTAATACCACCGGCAATCCGGGGATGGCTACAGGGGGAAGTGGCGATGTACTGACGGGTATTTTGCTGTCTTTGTTGACACAAGGGTATGAACCTGAGGTGGCTGCTCGTTTGGGAGTATTTGCCCACGGGCTGGCAGGTGATATGGCGGCTCATAAATATGGAGTCGTGGCGATGAGTCCATCGGACATCATAGAGACTTTGCCAAAAGTCTGGAAAATGCTGGCAGAAGGTTAATCCTTCTGCCAGTTTTTTTTATTTAGAGAGAGTGATGACTTCATTCATGTTGATGTCATATGGCTCTACTGGAATTTTTTCTATCCATTGGAAGGAAAAGCAGATACCGATTTTGTAAGTGTGGGGTAGCTGGGGCAGCAAGCGATCATAATAACCTTTTCCCCGGCCTAGCCGGTGTCCCTGCGAGTCAAAGGCTACGCCGGGTATCACAGCCAGTTCCAGTCGTTCATAATCAGTAAAGAGTGCTCCAACCGGTTCTTCAATGCCGTAGCTTCCGATGCGAAGATCCTGTGGTCCTGTATAACGGCGCAGTTCTAACTCTTCTCCTACAACAACGGGGAGCAGGATTTCTTTTTTCCCTTGCCATTTTTCAATAAAGGCATGTGTGTTGACTTCATCTTTCAGGGAATGATAGAGCAGCACCGTGTGCGCTTTCTGAAATACCGGGTGGTCTTCCAGTCTGGCTAGAATTTTGGCTGTTTCATCATCCAGAAAGCCCAGCTGTTGTTTTTTAAGCTGGGCTATCTGTTTGCGCAATTGGATTTTTTGTGTTCTCATTTTTCAGCAGTTCCTGTATCCGCAGTTTTTTCTGTTGCTTCTTTCTCTTCTTGTGGAGCCTTAGGAAAAGCTTCTCCTTGCTGGAGAATTTCCAAGGCTTTCTGCACTGTTGGATCGCTTTCATTCAGGAAGCGGATATATTCCTGGCGACCTAGCATGTTGTAGATGATATTGCCATATAGGTATCTTTCCAGCAGTTTTCTAGAGCGATGGATCAGCAGATTCCGGCGTTTTACCCCTTTGCTGTCGGCAAAACGGATGAACTGGTCCATGATGCCTTGCCGGCGCAGGTATTTCAGCATCTCTTCCTGTGTCTTGAATGCATTGAGCTGTTGTCTGTACCGGTCGCTGTATTGGAAACTGTACTGTAGAATCAGTCCTTTGTTGCTGACTTCAATGAGATAAGAAGAAACTCCGGTCGTATCTTGAGGCACAAAGACATCGGGCATAATACCTCCTCCTCCATAGACTGGACGTCCTAGGGTGGTGTAATATTTTAGATTTTCATTCAGTTTGATGCTGTCTTTTGAGAAAAATTCACCATGTTCATAGCGGTTGATCCAGTCCATTTCATATTTTGAATCTTTTCCGCTCTTGTAGGGGCGTTGTATACAGCGTCCGGAAGGCGTGTAGTAGCGGGCGATGGTGAGCCGGATGGCCGAACCGTCGCTGAAGTCGATGGGCTGTTGTACCAATCCTTTTCCGAAAGAGCGTCGGCCTACGATGGTTCCTCTGTCATTGTCTTGGATAGCTCCTGCAAAGATTTCACTGGCAGAAGCAGAGCCTTCGTTTACCAAGACTACAATCGGCATCTTTTGACAGCTGCCGGTACCGTTGGCATATTCTTCCATGCGCGGGTACTTGCGTCCCTTCGTATAGACTATCAGTTTGCCTTCAGGCAGGAATTCATTCACCATGCGGATGGCAGCTTCCATGTAGCCTCCGGTATTGTCTCGTAAGTCGATAATCAAGCCTTTACAATTCTTTTGGCTCAGCTCTGCAATGGCTGTGAGCAGTTCGATGTGGGTAGTGCGGCCAAACTTACTGATCTGGATGTAGCCGTTCTGCTGGTCTAGCATGTAAGCGGCGTCTATTGTATTTTGAGGAATGTCACCGCGTACGATGGTAAAATCGAGCAATTCCTGGACTCCTGAGCGTTTCACACCCAGTTTTACCGAACTGCCTTTCGGTCCCTTGAGGTGTTTCATGGCTTTTTCGTTGCTCAGTTTCTCACCAACAAACAAGCTGTCATCCACCATCACAATGCGGTCACCCGCCATCAGTCCTACCTTTTCAGAGGGTCCGCCTGCTATTACACTGTTGATATGGATAGTATCTTCCTGAATGGTAAATTGTACACCGATGCCGCTGAAACTTCCCTCCAGTTCAGAATTTACTTCTTCCAGTTTTTGGGCAGGGATATAAGTAGAGTGGGGGTCGAGTTCTGCCAGTATCTGAGGCATGGCTTTTTCCACGAGATCCGTCATTTTAACAGTATCTACATATTGGTCGTCGATGATGCGCAGCAAAGCATTCAGTTTATTGGATGATCCGTTGATAATGCCCAGCCGGTTGCCGTTGTAGTGTTTGGCATAAAAAGTTCCAATGAGAATGCCCGCCACTACGCTGATTGCAATCAGCAGAGGAGTAAAGCGGGACGAGTTCTTTGTACTCATAATGATTAATCGTTATTTTCTGTTGTACGTTTGTTTATTCTATCAAATTCTTTTATTTCTTTTCTTCTTCTTCTTCAAGAGGAATGTAGATGACTTCAATTCCAGCCCGTTTTAAAAGTTCAACACCATCTTCCAGACGGTATTTTTCGGAGTAGACCACTCGTTTGATACCAGCCTGGATGATCAGTTTGGAACATTCGATGCATGGAGAAGCAGTGACATACATGGTAGCACCGTCGCTGCTGTTGTTGGAGCGGGCTATTTTTGTAATGGCATTGGCTTCGGCATGCAGCACATAAGGCTTCGTCAGATTGTGCTCATCTTCACATACGTTTTCAAATCCGGAGGGAGTTCCGTTATATCCGTCCGAAATAATCATTTTATCTTTCACAATCAAGGCACCTACTTTGCGTCTTTCGCAATAGGAGTTTTCAGCCCAGATATTGGCCATTCGTATGTAGCGTTTGTCCAGTATCTCTTGTTTTTCTTTGTTTGCGTAGTCCATAGCGAGCTGTTTTATTGTTAACAAATCCGATTTTTCGGGTTATCTGGTTATCTTCCTGGTAAAAAAGGGTCAGCTGATTGATGTCCCCTTCATAGCTGAATACCTTTCTTATGGCTGCCATAAATGCTTTAGCCAGCGGGTCTGTTTCTGTTCCCCGTACATTCTTGATTTGAATCCGGACCGTATTGTCTTTCCCGTTGGCCTGCCAAGTGCCGGTAGCCGTAGAACCGACTCCCTGAATCTTGATTTGGGTTCCGTTGACTTCTCCGTTCACTTCGCTGCCTTCAAACGTAACCTGGAAGTTCCCTTCTTTGTTCAGCAGTTCCATGCTTTTCATCTTTTCAGTTTCCGTTTTCCAGATGCCCTGGTAAAATTGGGGCGGATTTTTGCCATGGTCAGTCAGGCGGCTCATTTTCCAGGTTTTTCCGGTAAAGATCTCCACCACATCATCTTCATTATTGCAACTGCTGATTAGCGGTATCAGGGCTATCAGCAGGATTCCAGTCAACAGTAGAGTTATTTTTTTCATTTTTTTATTCCGTTTCTAATTAATAATGCGTCTATGCCAGGTTCCTGTCCCCGGAATCGTCTGTACAGAGTCATGGGATGTTCAGTCCCTCCCTTAGCCAGGATATTTTTGCGGAAGGAGTCCGCCACCTCCTGGTTGAAAATGCCCCGTTCCTTAAATAAAGAGAAAGCATCTGCATCCAGTACTTCCGCCCATTTATAGCTATAATATCCGGCAGCATATCCGCCGGCAAAGATATGCGAGAACTGGGTACTCATGCAGGTACCGGCTATATTAGGCAGGAGTTGAGCCTTTTCCCAGGCTTTCTTTTCGTAGGCTTCTACATCCCCTTCGAAAGGCGTGGTACGGGTGTACCAGGCCATGTCGAGCAGTCCGAAGCTGACTTGCCGCAGACAGGCATAAGCTACGTTGAAGTGGCGGGCACTGAGTATGCGCTCTATCAGTTCGTCCGGAATCAGTTCGCCGGTCTGGTAGTGGCGGGCAAAAGTATGTAGAAATTCCTTTTCGGTGGCAAAGTTTTCCATGAACTGCGAAGGTAATTCCACAAAATCCCAGAATACATTGGTTCCGCTCAGTGACTCATAGGTGGTATTGGCAAACATACCATGCAGGCTATGTCCGAATTCATGTAGGAAAGTTTCCACTTCCGAAAAGGTCAGCAGGGCCGGTTTGTCTTGGGTAGGTTTGGTGAAGTTCATGACAATAGATACCTGTGGTCGGCTGTTTTCACCGGTTGTTTCTTCTTTCCATTGTTCTTTGAAACTGGTCATCCAGGCACCTGACCGCTTCCCTTCGCGGGGGTGAAAGTCAGTATAGAGTACAGCCAGGAAGCTGCCGTCACGGTCGAATACTTCGTAGGCATCCACTTCCGGGTGATATACGGGTATTTCAGGATTTTTGTGGAAAGTAATTCCATACAGCCGGGTCGCCAGTTTGAAAATACCGGCTTTTACCTGACTTAATTCGAAATAGGGTCTCAGGGTTTCATCATCAATCTGGTACTTTTTCTGTTTCAATTTGTGGGAATAGTAGCTCCAGTCCCAGGGCATGAGTTGGAAGTCAGCTCCTTCTGTTTCGCGTGCCAGAGCTTCCACTTCAGCATATTCGCGGTGGGCTGTTGGCGTATAGGCCTCCAGCAGCTCATTCAGTAGGCGGTACACCGCTTCGCTGTCCTGAGCCATTCTTCTTTTCAGTTTATAAGAAGCCACATCAGGGTAGCCTAGCAACTGAGCTATGGCCAGTCGGGTGTTTACTATCTTCTGGACTATTTCCAGGTTGTTCAGTGCATCGTCATGGGTACATTTGGTATTGTAGGCCATGTAGAGTTCTTGGCGTAATGAGCGATTGTCAGCATAAGTCATAAACGGGACATAGCTGGGAGCATGGAGTGTAAAAGTCCATCCCGACTGCCCTTTTTCCTTCGCTGTTTCTGCAGCCATTTCCAGAGCACTGTCCGGCAAGCCGGTCAATTGGGTCTGGTCAGTTATATTCAGTTGGTATCGGTTTGTTTCCTTGAGGTTATTTTCGCTGAACTGCAATGTCAGCAGGCTGAGCTCATTGCTCAGTTGCCGGTATTGTTCCTTTTCAGCTCCTTTCAGGTTAGCACCGCTATTGGCAAAGCCTTCATACAAATCTTCCACCAGTTTCAGCTGTTCCGGATTCAAGTGAGCATCCATCCGTTGTTCATACACGGTTTTGACGCGTGCAAATAATTTTTCATTCAGGTGGATATTGTTGGCTTGTTCTGTGAGCATCGGCATGATGGTCTTGGCCAGTTCCTGCATCTCCTCGTTGGTTTCAGCACTCAGTAGGTTGCCGAACACCGTACTGGCTCTTCCCAGTAGGCGTCCCGAGTGTTCAAGCGCTAAGATGGTATTTTGAAAAGTAGGCGCTTCCGGCTGGTTGATAATCGCCTCTATCTCTTGGTTTTGCTGTTCCATCCCCTCCCGGATGGCCGGTTCATAGTGTTCCGTGCGGATGAGATGAAACGGCAGGGTGTGATGCGGAGTCTGAAACTCTGTCAAGAGCGGGTTTTGATCATGTATCATATTCATTAAGCAAAATTATCGTTAGTATAGCGTAGAATTCTCGCAGAGGGGAAGCTACGGAGATTATCTGATTTGCAAAAATGCAAAAAAAGCGGCTGATAATTATGGGCATGCTATATATTTTAACAAAGTATAGAGAAAGAAGTTCAAAATCGGAGCGGAACAGGTAAAAAAAAAGCTGTCCGTTTCTGACGGACAGCTTTTATAGTATATCGGTTCGCTAATTAGCAGTTTACAGATGCCATGTGAGCAATCAGGTCAAGAACCTTGTTAGAGTAACCGATTTCGTTGTCGTACCAAGATACAACTTTCACGAAAGTATCAGTCAAAGCGATACCAGCCTTAGCATCGAAGATAGAAGTGTGAGTGTCACCCAAGAAGTCAGAAGAAACAACTGCATCTTCAGTATAACCCAGAATACCCTTCAATTCACCTTCTGCAGCTTCCTTCATAGCAGCGCAGATTTCAGCGTAAGAAGCCGGCTTAGCCAAGTTTACAGTCAAGTCAACTACAGATACGTCCAAAGTCGGAACACGCATAGACATACCAGTCAGCTTACCGTTCAGTTCAGGAATAACTTTACCTACAGCCTTAGCAGCACCAGTAGAAGACGGGATAATGTTGCCAGAAGCAGCACGACCACCACGCCAGTCTTTCAAAGAAGGACCGTCTACAGTTTTTTGAGTAGCAGTAGTAGAGTGAACTGTAGTCATCAAACCGTCAGTGATACCCCATTTGTCGTTCAATACCTTAGCAATCGGAGCCAAGCAGTTAGTAGTACAAGAAGCGTTAGAAACGAATTGAGTACCTTTTACATAAGTCTTTTCGTTCACACCGCATACGAACATCGGAGTGTCATCCTTAGAAGGAGCAGACATTACTACATATTTAGCACCTGCTTCGAGGTGAGCTTGAGCTTTTTCTTTAGTCAAGAACAGACCTGTAGATTCAACTACATATTCAGCACCTACAGCATCCCATTTCAAGTCAGCAGGGTTTCTTTCAGCAGTTACGCGGATTTCGTTACCGTTTACAATCAGTTTGCTGTTTTCTACGTCAGCTTCGATTGTGCCGTTGAATTGACCGTGCATTGTATCATATTTCAACATGTAAGCCAAGTAATCAACCGGGCAAAGGTCGTTAATACCAACGATTTGGATATCGTTTCTAGTTTGAGCTGCGCGGAATACGAAACGTCCGATACGTCCGAATCCATTAATACCTACTTTAATCATTTTGTTTAAACTTTTAAGGGTTTTATAATGTTTAAAAATAAACTTTCTATATCTAATGCAATTTCCTCTGAACTGCGCTGCAAAATTAAGAAAATGTTTTTATATTCGTAGACTATTTCACTATTAAATATTAGAAAAAGATGGGAAAAAGTTCATTTTTACAAGATTTTAAGGCTTTTGCCATGAAAGGCAATGTGATAGATATGGCGGTCGGTGTGATAATCGGGGGCGCTTTTGGCAAGATTGTATCTTCTGTAGTGGCTGATATTATCATGCCTCCTATCGGTTTGTTAGTGGGAGGGGTCAATTTTACTGATTTGAAGTGGGTTCTAAAGCCGGCCGTGTTGGAAGACGGGAAAGAAGTGGCGGCTGCAGTGACACTCAATTATGGTAATTTTTTGCAGGTTACTTTTGATTTTATTATTATAGCTTTTTCTATCTTTCTTTTGATTAAATTGTTGACTAAACTTACTACGAAGAAGAAAGCTGCAGTTCCGGCGGCTCCTCCCGCTCCTCCTGCTCCCAGCAAGGAAGAATTGTTGCTGACTGAAATTCGTGACTTGCTGAAGGAAAAGCGCTGAACAGTGACACATCGGAAAGCTTTCCGGTATTCATCCAAAAGAAATTCCCCCGCTACAGTTTTGCAGCGGGGGGAATTTCTTTTAAAAGCGGATCATTCAATCCGCTTTTGTGCCGTAAGTTTCTTTCAGCTGTTATTTCTTAGCGCCTGGTTTTTTGGCGGCAGCTTTTTTGGCGACAGCTTTCTTATCAGCGTCTTTTTCCTCTTTGGCCAACAGGGCTTTGGCTTTATTCAATTCCTTGTTCAGTTCTTCAATTTCATCTCCTTGGTTCTTGATGGTGGTCAGCAACGCATTTAATTCTTCGTTGTCAATATCCACCGGATACAAGGAGTCAACTCGCTTGATAAAGTCACCCAGAATATTCATGTAGTTGGTGAATGCATCGTATGGAGACTCATAAATGCCTCGGTAGAGGTTTGCACTCGAACTCTTGGTAGTCATGAATCGGAAGTTATTGCTGGCTTGCAGGTAGTCCCAATCCTGTTTGATGCGTCGGTCTGTGCAGATGCGCACCCGTTCAGCTACACTGTACAATTTGTTGAAGGCTTCCCGTTGCATGGCATTACCCAGCCAGCAGCTGGTGTCTCTTTCTTCGTCTACCCATGACATTGGGTAAGGAACGTCCAGCTGGGACACAGAGTTCAGCTTGGTCACCACTTCGGTCGGTGTAGAGAAGGTAATTCCTTTGGCCTTTGCACAGGCAGGCAGTGCTTTCAGGAATTCCAGGATATTGGATGAGAGCGGCTGGTAAATACCCAGGGCACACAGTTCCATGAAGATATTGATGACTTGCTCTTCTTGCGGCAGAGAGTCAATCCAGTTGATGTATGTATCAGCAAACAACGGATATTCACTCCAGTCTGAATTAGAGAAGCGGAGACTGATATCATCAGAGAGTTTATAGTCACGGAGCAACAGCTTGAGGTTGGGGTTCATGTTGCAGTGGTATACATAGTGCGGGCTCTTCCATCCTAATATGTGTTTAGCTCCTTCAGTGAGCATCCCTTTAAATCCCATGCTGGCAGCTACAGCACCGATTTCATCGTTGTAAATCAAGCTGGAGTTACGGAGCACTTTCGGCTCTTTGCCAAACAGTTGTTTGATTTTGGTACTCTGGCGTTTTACTTCTTCGATGAAGCATTCTTCATCAGCCAGAGAAGACAAACCGTGTGAGTATGGTTCAGCCAGGAATTCGCAGCAGCCGGTTTCGTTGAGCTGATGCAACAGATCCACTACGGTAGGCGCATAGATTTCCAATTGTTCGAGCGCCACACCCGAGATAGACAAAGCCACCTTGAAGGCGCCGTCCGACTCTTTCACCATGTCGATCAAGGTGTTCAAAGCCGGGATATAAGAGCGTTCAGCCACTTCCGTGATGCTGGTTTCGTTGGCATAATCATCATAATAATAATGATCGGTACCTATATCAAAGAAACGGTAACGTTTCAAATGAATGATTTGATGTATTTCAAAGTAAAGACAAATCGTTCTCATTGCTATTTTCAGTTTTAATAGTTATCGATAGTTTCTTAGTACATCCTCATAGAGGGCACGAATTCTCAAGCCTACTTTTTCCCAAGTAATGCCGTCCACTTCCTTCTTACCTTCTTCTTGTAGGTATTTAAACAGTGAAGGATAGTTGCAGATAGCATAGATGGCATCGGCCATGGCATGAATGTCCCAGTAGTCAGTCTTGATGACCTTATCTAGAATTTCACCACAGCCCGACTGCTTGGAAATGATAGACGGGGTGCCGCACTGCATGGCCTCGAGCGGGGCGATACCGAAAGGTTCAGACACCGAAGGCATCACAAATACGTCACTGTTCTTATAGACTTCGTATACTTGCTTTCCTTTCATGAAGCCTGGGAAATGGAAACGGTCGGCAATGCCTCGTTCGGCTACCAGGTTAATCATGGCGTTCAGCATATCGCCCGATCCTGCCATCACAAAGCGGATGTTTCGGGTGCGTTTCAATACCATGGCAGCTGCTTCTACAAAGTATTCAGGGCCTTTCTGCATGGTAATACGTCCTAAGAAGGTTACGACTTTTTCTTTGGAGTGGTCTGGACGGGGAATATCCTGGTATTCCTGAGACAGTGGATACACGGCATTGTGCATGGCAAATACCTTGCGTGGATCTTGGTGGTATTCGTTGATGACCGTGCGTCGGGTCAATTCAGATACACACATGATGCAGTCTGCATAGTCCATACCATTTTTTTCAATTGAATAGACGGTGGGATTCACCTTGCCGCGTGAGCGGTCAAAATCAGTAGCGTGTACATGGATGCAAAGCGGCTTTCCGCTTACCATCTTGGCATGTACTCCTGCCGGATAGGTCAGCCAGTCGTGCGCATGGATAATGTCAAATTCTTGTTTGCGGGCCACTACACCGGCTATGATGGAGAAATTGTTGATTTCTTCGTGTAGGTTACCGGGATAGCCGCCGGCAAATTCCATACATCCCAAGTCATTGACATTCATGTAGGAAAAATCGGCATAGATATGATCTCGGAATGCATAATACTCTTCCGGAGTCATTTGCCCGGTCAATCGTGATTTCAGATAATCATAATTGGCATCGCGCCATACGATAGGTACTTGATTCATACCTACAATATTCAGGAATTTCTCCTCTTCTCCTGTGGGCTTCGGCATACAGAACGTAGTTTCCACATCGCCTTGCAGGCTCAAGCCTTTGGTAATACCATAAGAAGCAACAGCCAGACCACCATATATTTTGGGAGGAAATTCCCAACCAAACATTAAAACTTTCATCTGTTTTCCTCCTCGTATAAGTTATATTTAGACAATAAATTCAAAATCCGCAAGATTTCTGCCACATTCATGGCAAATGAAACGGCTCCACGTCCTGTAAACGGTGGGTTACCGTCAAACAGTTCGGGTAGGGTTCCGATGCAATGACAAGTCATCTGGTCTTCCATGCCGATGAGGTGGCGTTCTACAAACGATACACCGCTCATCTTATAGACGCGCAGATAGGCTTCCATGTAGAAGCCGAGCAGCCAGGGCCAGGCAGTACCTTGGTGGTACGCATAGTCTCTTTGGATTTGAGGACCTACATAGTAAGGATTATAGCCACCGCTTTTCGGACTCAATGTGCGGAGTCCTTTCGGAGTCAGCAGTTCTTTGGTCACAATGTCCAGCACTTGTTTCTTTTGGATGCGGTCCAGCGGTGAGTAGTCGAATGCTACTGCAAAGATCATGTTGGGGCGAACGCTCCAGTCCATCATATAACCGTCTACATAGTCAAACAGATATCCGTATTCATTGCGGAACACTTCCACAAATGATTTTCCGGTCAAGGCTGCCTGTTCTTCCAATTCATCGGCCAGGGTATGATTGTCTTCTTCGCGTGCCATGTCGGCAGTAAATCGCAGGGCATTATACCACAGGGCATTGATTTCTACTACATATCCGGTACGGGGAGTGACAGGGTGGCCGTTGGCCGTAGAGTTCATCCAGGTTACTGCCTTGTCTTTTCCGTTGGTGTAGAGCAGGCCGTTGTCATGTAAGAAGAGGTTGTGGTGCTTGCGGGCACAGATGTAATGCATGATGTCGAGCAGCAGTTGGCCATATTTTTCTCGGCATTGTTCGCGGGAAGTATCTTTGGCATATTGCTGCAGTGTCCAGACAGCCCACAGCAACACGTCAGGGTGTTCCATCTCATAGATCTTGCAGGTAGCCGGTTCATCGTTGATGAATTCGTAGATAGCTTTCCGGGCAGTTTCCATGGCATCTTCAAACTCATCGCGTTCGTCGACAGCCAGTGTCAGTCCGGGCAGTGAGATGAACATGTCTCGGGCGCGGCATTTAAACCAGGGGTATCCAGCCAGGATATAATGGTTTTCGCCTTGCTTATTATGGAATTGGTGAGCCGAATTCACCAGACAGTGATAGAAACTGTCGCGTGGTGTTCTTTCTTCTACTTCTCTTTCAAAGACTTTTCCCAGTGAGCTGGTTTCGATTTCAGAAATACCCGCAGAGAAGACAATGCTTTCTCCCTTCTTGATTTCTACTTCGAAATATCCGGGCACATACAAATCTTCGTTGAAGTCATAGCCTCGCTCCTGTTCTTTAGAGTATTCAATGCCACGGTACCAGTCGGGCTGGAAGTGGAATGTATTCTCTTTATTCAGTTGCATGAATAATTCCGGATAACCGGGATACATGCAGGTCTTGATACCGTTTTCTACTGCTTGATAGTCGCGGCTGGCCTGTGAATTTTCGTGAGTATATTCACGCACGCTGCGGAAAGCCAGGAACGGACGGAATCGTAGAGTAGTAGCGGAATGGGCGTCAACCAAGGTGTAGCGAATCAGAATTCGGTTCTCATGATGTACAAAAATCTTTTCTTTGCGCAGAATGACGCCTCCTACACGGTAGGTTGTTGCAGGAATATGTTCACAATCAAATTCCCGGATATATTTATGTCCGTTCGGGCTGTAGTGATTGCCTTGGTATTTGTGGAGTCCCAAGTTAAATTCCGCACCGTGTTGAATTACCGTTTCATCCAAAGAAGATAGTAGCACATGATTTTCATCGTCCAAGTTGGGAACAGGAATCACCAGCAAGCCGTGATATTTGCGTGTGTTACAGTCCACCATCGTTGTACAATGATAAGCACCCGATTTGTTGGTCCGTAGAATCTCCCTTGGCAAAGATTCTTCCAGATTAATCATCAGGGTCTTGTCAAATCGTAAATAACTCATAGTTGTGCATTATTTAAAGGTTAATTATACAGGTTCTTTCGCATTCGTAAATGTGTAAGCGATGCCCAAAATTACGAATTAAAGGCCACAAACAAAACAAAAGCTATCTTTTTTTTCAGACTTATTTAAAATGTACTCAACTATTGTACGAAAAAACTAGGTTTTGTACGAAAAGTGATGTAAGAAATAATAAAAAAAATGAAAAGATTTCGTCGGAGATTTCATCAGCCGCCGAATATGTTTATTTTTGTTCTCAAACAAGACTGTTATTTTTTATGAATACAATGTTCGATACCCTTCTGCAATTGCCGCTTTTCCAGGGCTTGTCACAGGAAGATTTTACACAGATTCTGGAAAAAGTAAAGTTGCAATTCTCGCAGCACAAGCCTGGAGAAGTCATAATCTCTTCAGGTGACACCTGTGAGGGTCTTGTCTTTTTATTGAAAGGGGAGGTGGGAGTCACTACTTCTTCTTCGGATGTTCCTTACAGTCTTGTGGAATTTTTTTCAGCTCCTTATCTGTTGGAATTTCATGCTTTGTTTGGCATGAATACTCGTTATGTGTCCAGGTATGTTGCTTCCACGGAAACCCATCTTGTCCGCATCCGTAAATCTGATGTCTTGCAGGTGCTGCTTAATTATGAGATTTTCCGTCTGAACTGTATGAATATCCTCTGTAACCGTGTACAGATACTCTCCCAGCAGCCTTGGAAATTGAAGGAGATGGATATCGAAAAGAGGATTGCTGCTTTTTTCCTGTCCTTGGCAGAGCGCCCTACAGGAGTCAAGCTGGTCAGTATTACGATGAAAGATCTGGCTGCTGTGTTGAATGAAACTCGTTCCAGTGTATCCAAGGCTTTAAACATGATGCAGTCGGATCACAAACTGGAATTGCGCCGCGGTGAAATCATGATTCCTGCCATGGAGCATCTGCTATAGTATCTAGCTATGGGATACCTTCAAAAACACAGGGAGTGTACTGGCTTTTCAGTACACTCCCTGTGTTTTTGAAGGTATCCTTTTTTCTTCTTTTTAAGGAATCCGGGACCTTTATTCCCATTCAATGGTGGAAGGTGGTTTGGACGAGATGTCATAACAAACGCGGTTTACTCCTTTCACCTTATTAATAATATCGTTGGAAATTTTACCCAGGAATTCGTAAGGCAAGTGAGCCCAGTCAGCGGTCATGGCATCGGTCGAAGTAACCGCGCGCAGTGCCACTGCACGTTCGTAGGTACGTTCATCTCCCATCACTCCTACCGACTGTACCGGAAGGAGAATCGCACCGGCTTGCCATACCTTGTGGTAAAGAGCTGTTTCTGTGCCGTCTTCTTCTTTTACCTTCCATTCCCATAATCCCTTGATGAAGATATCGTCTGCATCTTGCAGGATGCGTACCTTTTCACGGGTTATTTCGCCCAGGATGCGTACGGCTAAGCCCGGACCCGGGAACGGATGGCGGCTGATTAAATGATCCGGAATACCTAATTCACGGCCCACGCGGCGTACTTCATCCTTAAACAGCCATTGCAACGGTTCGCAAAGTTTCAGGTTCATTTCTTCGGGCAGTCCGCCTACGTTGTGATGACTCTTGATCACCTTGCCTGTAATGTTGAGGCTCTCGATGCGGTCTGGGTAAATTGTGCCCTGTGCCAGCCAGCGTGCGTCTGTAATTTTATGAGCTTCCGCGTTGAACACTTCCACAAAGTCACGTCCGATGATTTTACGTTTTTGTTCGGGGTCTGTGACACCTTCCAGATCCTTGAAGAACTTTTCGCTGGCGTCAACACCGATTACATTCAATCCGAGACACTCATAGTCATGCATCACATTCTTGAATTCATCTTTTCTCAGCAGGCCGTGGTCTACAAAGATACAAGTCAGATTCTTTCCGATGGCCCGGTTCAGCAGTACAGCCGCTACCGAAGAGTCCACACCACCGCTCAATCCCAAAATAACTCGGTCATGACCTATCTGTTCCTTCAGTTCAGCTACCGTTGTATCTACAAAGGAAGCCGGACTCCAGGTCTGGTGACAGCCGCAGGCACCTACCACAAAGTTTTTCAGCATTTGCGTTCCGTCTTCGCTGTGGAACACCTCCGGATGGAACTGTACTCCCCACATCGGTTCGCCTTCTGCCTGATAAGCCGCGATTCTCACCTTGTCGGTCGAAGCAATCACTTTAAAGTTTTCAGGGATGGCTGTGATGGTATCACCATGGCTCATCCATACTTGTGAATGTTCTTTAACGTCCTGGAACAGCAGGTTGTCTTTTTCGAAGGAAGCGAGATGCGCACGTCCGTATTCACGGGTACCGGCCGGTTCTACCTTTCCGCCATTGCTGTATGAGATGAATTGTGCGCCGTAGCAGATGCCCAGGATGGGATATTTGCCGCGGATGTTCGACAGGTCTGTCTTAAAGGCACTTTCATCATATACAGAGAACGGGCTTCCGGAGAGAATCACTCCTTTTACACTTTCGTCATCATGCGGAAACTGGTTGTAAGGTACAATTTCGCAATAAACATTCAGTTCGCGCAGACGGCGGCCAATAAGCTGTGTAGTCTGTGAGCCGAAGTCAAGAATTATAATTTTCTCTTGCATATGGATTCGGTTATGAATTATGTAAACCTAATTATTGTTCCGTAAATCGTGTATAGATCACTTCCAACTTGAGTGGTTCCGATTCAGGTCCCCCCTTCAGTTTGGCATATCTGGGCTGCAGGTCATTTTGCACACTGGTAGGCATGCCGTTGGCATTCGAATCATAAGTAATGGCAACCGGAATCAGCCAAACTTTATCCCAGTCCGGATTCTCTTTTTCCCATTTCTTTTCCCAAGCAGCCTGGTCCCAAGTCTTTCCTTTCTCTGCCGCCTCTTCCTGAGCTTTTTGCTGGGCTGCATTCTTTTCATTGATGCAGGTAGTTACCAGACGGGCCAGATTACTGAAAGTATATTGGTTGACAGCCTGGTTATTATGAGCTACCACATACGAGGTGATGTTGTCCGGTAATTGGTTTTCTGTGAAAAACTTTTCATAATCCGTCTTGCGCACCAGCAATACATTGTTCGGAGTACTCATGCTGAATGCATAGTCATCCTTCTGATGATAGTTGGTAAATGTCAGTTTCACAGAGTTCAGAGTATCATTTTTCAGTTCTTCGTAAATCTGCTTATACGGAAGAGTAGCCTGAGTAAAGATACCGGCGGGCGACTTGATATAGGTACAGTCTTTTTCCTTCAGCTTGTCCTCCAGCTTTTTATCTGCATCAGCAGAGAAGCTGTTGGCCTGAATCACCTCTTTGGTAGAGGCAAAAGCAGTAGTCCATCCATAGCCGATAGAGTCACTGCCTATTTCCCCGTTCTCATCTTTTACCTTCTTTTTCAGTTTCAATCCGGTTTTAGAGTCAGTATAGTAGAAGCGGAACTGCATCTGCAAGTCCACGCGGTCGATGTACAGAATAGTACCGTCGCCAAAATCATTCTGAATCAAAACGCCAGGTAAAACCTCTCTGATAAATGTTTCAGCATTATCAAAAGCATGGTTCTTGCCAGCCTGATAGTCTCTGTTGAGCTTCAGGATACGATTACCATACTTTTCTGTATCCAGACTCAATGTTACGTTGGGGTAGAACGTCTTGTTGCCGTAGGAGTCCACCGCATTTCTTACCGAGTCGGGTACCGAAGCATCAAATGCCGAATAGCTCTTGCGTGCCATCAGGTCTCCTTTGAAACGGTTGATTTTGAAATCTGTAAACTGGATTTTTTCCGGTTCCTTTTTGGCCTCCATCCATTTTTTCTGATCCAGTTCATATGCACTCAGCCGGCACGCATTCAGTGAATCACCAAACCAGCTGCTGTAGTAGAGTACCAGGTTCACCTTGGTAATCTTATCTTCCACCATCACGCCCGTTGCCTTGGTCGGATTCTCTTCATTGTCAGGTTTATACACCTCTACCGGGAAATGGTAGTTGTCGGTACAGTTCAGTTCCGTCAGGAAGCTCGATTCATAGTAGCCAAATTCCGGGTCTGTGAAACGTCCGATGTATCCTTTACTCGTTTTGGAAAACACATTTTTAGCCTTGACAGATTCTGTCACGACGTCAAATTGCTGCATATGTGCCGACAGTCCGTCAGCGCTGGGAAGCATGTCCATACCCAATGATCCCGTGTTGTCATCACATCCCACGAAGGTTAAGATGGCCAGCAATAATGCGCTGGCATATCTTAAAGGCTTAACATTCATAATTTTTTAGGGTCTAATAGTTGACAGTTATGCTTGTGTAGATTCCCACACTTTGTCATAGAACTCATTGCAGGCATCTGCAAAGTCATCGGCCGATTGAGGTTCCAGTACCAGCTTGCCGTTTTCGCGTGCATAAGCAATCAGTTCTTCCGGTATATTTTCGCTTTGCAGCACCACACCGTCCGAATAGTCTATTGCCAGTTTGCAGAGAGCAATGTAGTCTACAGGCTGACTCAGGTTGCCCAGGTCATCCTTAGTGATACCTTTGAGCAGCAACTTCGTGTCGAAGTCCGGTCTGAAAGCTTGTTTAAAATCTTCTTCATACAGCGAGAACACAATTTTGGAATCTCTGAACGACGGTTCTTCGTTGTAGGCTTTTTTCAGGTACAGCGGAGCCAGGGCAGCTATCCAGCCGTGGCAGTGGATTACATCCGGGCACCAGCGTAACTTTTTCACCGTTTCCAGTACACCGCGTGCATAGAAAATCGTACGGTCATCATTGTCTTCATATTCCACGCCGTTTTCATCGGTTGCCTGTAGCCGGTTTTGGAAATAGTCATCATTGTCAATGAAATACACCTGCATGCGAGCAGCCTGGATAGAAGCCACCTTGATAATCAGCGGGTGGTCTGTGTCATCAATGATGAGGTTCATACCCGAAAGACGAATCACTTCGTGCAACTGATTTCTGCGTTCATTGATGTTTCCCCATTTGGGCATAAAAGTTCTGATTTCCCTGCCTTTCTCCTGGATGGCCTGAGGCAGATTTCTGCCTACCAGCGACATCTCGCTTTTAGGAACGTAGGGATTAATTTCTTGTGTTATAAATAAAACCTTGTTTGCTTTTGTCATAATAACAATGTTCTCGATTATTCTGCAAAGATACAAAAAAAATCGCTCATTTCAGCAAAAGCTCTCCTTGTATTATTCCTTATGATTTGTTAAGTATTTGTTAATCAGTGTAGTTGTCCTGTTTTATTGTCAGCCTTCTTGTGAAAAGTTTTGCATTAATTTGCGATATTTCTTCTTTATGTGGTAAATAATAGCTTATTTTGCACCGCTTTTGTGCGAAACTAAGTTATTATCTAACCTTTTAGAGATGAAAATAGTACATACTGTCAAGGACTTGCAGGCTGGTCTTTCAGCTTTGAGAGCCCAGGGAAAAACGGTAGGTCTGGTTCCTACCATGGGTGCTTTGCATGCAGGTCATGCTTCACTGGTAAAACGTTGTGTAGCCGAAAATGAGGCGGCTGTAGTGAGTGTCTTTGTAAATCCTACTCAATTTAATGACAAGAATGACCTGGAGAAATATCCGCGTACGCTCGAAGCAGATTGTGCGTTGCTCGAGGCCTGTGGCGCTGCCTTTGTTTTTGCTCCTTCGGTAGCAGAAATGTATCCGGAGCCCGATACACGTCAGTTCAGTTATGCACCGCTCGATACGGTAATGGAAGGTGCTTTCCGTCCGGGGCATTTTAATGGTGTCTGTCAGATTGTGAGCAAGCTGTTTGATGCCGTGAAGCCGGACCGTGCCTATTTCGGTGAAAAAGATTTCCAGCAGTTGGCCATCATCCGTGAAATGGTGCGTCAGATGCATTATCCGTTGGAGATTGTGGGTTGTCCCATTGTCCGTGAAGCAGACGGACTGGCTTTGAGCAGTCGTAATGCACGTCTTTCGGAAGAACAGCGTCAGCAGGCATTGATGATTTCAAAGACCTTGTTTGCCAGCCGTGATTTTGCAGCAGGGCATACGGTGGCCGAGACACAGCAGTTTGTAGAAGAAGCGATTGCGGCAGCTCCCGGATTGCGTCTGGAGTATTTCGAACTGGTAGATGGTAATACGTTGCAGCGTATTGCCCAGTGGGAAGATACTTCCTATGCAGTGGGTTGTATTACGGTGTTCTGCGGGGAAGTTCGCCTGATAGACAACATCAAATATTAATCTCAGCATGCTAAATTTTATTTAAATATGATGATTGAAGTACTGAAATCTAAAATTCATTGTGCGCGTGTCACTGAAGCCAACCTGAATTATATGGGCAGCATCACCATCGACGAGGATCTGATGGATGCGGCGAATATGATTGCCGGTGAAAAGGTGGCGATTGTGGACAATAATAACGGTGAGCGTTTTGAAACTTACATTATCAAAGGAGAGCGTGGTTCCGGAAAAATCTGTCTGAATGGAGCTGCTGCCCGTAAGGTTCAGCCCGATGATATCGTGATTATCATGTCGTATGCCCTGATGGATTTTGAAGAAGCTAAATCGTTTAAGCCGACGGTTATTTTCCCGGATCCCGCTTCCAATCAGGTGGTGAAGTAAGGGCCGTAGGTTATAAGCGTTCTGTTAAAAACGCAGATGGCGTGGAACACGGATTTTCATCCGTGGTTTCCGCGCCATCTGCGTTTATGGGTTCTGTTGGTTGGATTATTTGCCCGACAGTTGTTTGTGCATGGCAGCCGCTGCTCTGCGTCCGTCGCCCATAGCCAGGATCACGGTCGCTCCTCCGCGTACAATGTCACCTCCGGCAAAAATCATGGGCAGGTTGCTCTGCATGTCTTCGTTGACCGCAATGGTATTCTTGCGTCCCAGTTCCAGGCCTTTGACAGAAGTCGGCACAATGGGGTTGGGTGATACGCCTACCGCCACGATGGCCATGTCGATATCCAGGGTTACAGTAGCTCCCGGAATGGCTACCGGGCTGCGGCGTCCGCTGGCATCCGGTTCGCCTAGTTCCATCTTTTGCAGCACCACCTGTTTCACGGCTCCCTTTTCGTCAGCCAGGTATTCAATGGGGTTATGCAAAGTCAGGAATTCGATACCTTCTTCCTTGGCATGTTTCACTTCTTCCAGACGCGCTGGCATTTCTGTTTCGCTGCGTCGGTACACAATGCGTACTTTTTCAGCGCCCAGACGCTTGGCTGTGCGGCAGGAGTCCATAGCAGTATTACCACCTCCGACTACAATCACACTCTTGGCAGGATTGATCGGGGTATCGGTTTCAGGGTTTGAAGCATCCATCAGATTGACACGGGTCAGATACTCGTTGCTCGACATGATGTTCACGCTGTTTTCACCCGGGATTCCCATGAAGTTGGGCAGTCCGGCACCACTGGCAATGAATACACCCTGGTAACCTTCTTTCTGCAGTTCTTCCACACTTTCAGTCTTTCCGATGATGCAGTCTTTCACAAAGCGGACTCCCATCTTTTCCAGGTTGTCGATTTCTACGTCCACAATCCGGTTCGGCAGACGGAATTCAGGGATTCCATATTTCAGTACCCCGCCGATTTCATGCAAGGCCTCAAAGACCGTCACGTCATAACCGTTCTTAACCATATCGCCGGCAAAGCTCAGTCCGGCCGGTCCGGATCCTACCACAGCTACCTTGATGCCGTTTTTAGGAGCCAGTTCAGGTAACACCATCTGTCCGCTCTCGCGTTCATAGTCAGCAACAAAACGTTCCAGGTTACCGATGGCCACTGCCGGTTCGTTCATTTTCAGGTGTACACACTGGCTTTCACACTGTTTTTCCTGCGGGCATACCCGTCCGCAGACTGCCGGGAGGGCAGAAGTATGCTTCAGTACGCGGGCCGCTTCCAGGAATTCACCCCGTTCCACATTCTTGATAAAGGAAGGGATATGGATGCTGACCGGACAGCCCTGCATACAGGTTGGATTGGCGCAGTCCAGACAGCGTTTGGCTTCGGTCATGGCCTGTTCTTTCGTATAGCCTGTATTCACCTCTTCAGTGCGGGTTGTAGCACGGTACACCGGGTCGAGTTCGTTCATCGGGCATCGGGCAATGGCCGTTCTTTCTTTCGGCTTCATGCTCTTGCGGAGTGCTTCGCGCCAAGGTGCTTTGCGGTCTAGTAACTCTTCCAGTGGAGTCTGCGATGCAGATCCGGCCGCGAGGGCGGCACAGTCCTGAGTCGATGAGCCTTCTACCTGTGCTATGTGGTGCTGGTAGTTTTCCAGGTGACTCATTTCTTCGCGTTCTACATTCTTGAAAGAGCCCATGCGTTTGAACATCTCGTCAAAGTCTACCTGATGGCCGTCAAATTCCGGTCCGTCTACGCAGACAAACTTGGTTTTTCCTCCCACCGTGATACGGCAGGCACCGCACATACCGGTACCATCTACCATAATGGTGTTCAGCGAAACGTCGGTAGGGATTTCATATTTTTTAGTGAGCAGACAGCAGAATTTCATCATGATAGCCGGACCGATGGCAAAACATTTGTCCACCTTTTCGCGCTGGATCACGCGTTCGATGCCTTCTGTTACTAATCCTTTGCTTCCGTAGCTTCCGTCGTCTGTCATGATGATGACCTCATCCGATGATTGGCGCACCTCTTCTTCCAGGATAATCAACTCCTTGGTACGTCCGGCCAGCACAGAGATGACGCGGTTTCCGGCTGCCTTCAGAGCCTGGATAATCGGGAGCATGGGAGCTACTCCCACACCGCCTCCGGCGCAAACCACCGTTCCGAATTTTTCGATATGGGTAGCCTGTCCCAGCGGACCTACTACGTCGAGGATGTAATCTCCTTCCTTCAGTTGGCACAGTTTGGTAGATGAAAGCCCTACTTCCTGTACCACCAGGGTAATGGTGCCTTTCTGGAGGTCAGCTCCTGCGATGGTCAGCGGCATACGCTCACCCTTCTCGTCTACTCGGATAATCACGAAGTGACCGGCTCTGCGTGAGCGTGCGATGAGCGGTGCTTCCACTTCAAATTTGAATACCTTTTCCGAGAATTGTTCTTTGCTAATGATTTTATTCATTATTTTATGTTTTTGTTGTTAAATGATAGCAGTCTCTTTCAGAATGATATATTTGCAACGATTTTTTTATTTCAGTCGATCAGGTCAAAGCCTGTATACGGAACCAGAGCCTTGGGGATGCGGATGCCTTCCGGAGTCTGGTTGTTTTCCAGCAGGGCAGCCACGATGCGCGGCAGAGCCAGGGCAGAGCCATTTAAAGTATGGCAGAGTTCGGTTTTCTTTTCACCGGTGCGGTAGCGGCACTTCAGGCGGTTGGCCTGGTAAGTATCGAAGTTTGAAACCGAGCTGACTTCCAGCCAGCGTTTCTGAGCTTCTGAATAGACTTCAAAGTCGAAGCACAGAGCAGCTGTAAAGCTCATGTCGCCTCCGCACAGACGCAAGATGCGGTAGGGGAGTTCCAGCTTCTGCAGCAGACCTTCCACATGATCCAGCATTTCCTGATGAGACTGCTGGCTATGTTCCGGAGTATCGATGCGTACCAGCTCTACTTTGGAGAATTCATGCAGACGGTTCAGTCCGCGCACGTCTTTTCCATAAGAACCTGCTTCGCGGCGGAAGCACTGAGTATAGGCGCAGTTCTTGATAGGGAGTTGCTTTTCGTCCAGAATCACGTCGCGGTAGATGTTGGTAACCGGTACTTCAGCAGTCGGAATCAGATAGAGATCGTCTAGTTCGCAGTGATACATCTGTCCTTCCTTGTCGGGCAGCTGGCCGGTGCCGTAACCGGAAGCCGCATTGACCACCGTGGGCGGCATGATTTCTGTATATCCAGACTTGCGTGCTTCATCCAGGAAGAAATTGATCAGTGCGCGTTGCAGCTGGGCGCCTTTTCCTTTGTAGACCGGGAATCCGGCTCCGGTGATTTTCACCCCGAGGTCAAAATCAATCAGGTCATATTTCTTGGCCAGTTCCCAATGCGGCAGAGCATCTTTCGGCAGTTCCGTTTCCATACCGCCCATTTTTTCCACCACATTGTCTTCGGCACCTACACCTTCGGGCACGCTGTCGTACGGAATGTTGGGGATGGTATAGAGTAATGTCTGCATGTCGTTGGCAGCCTGGTCCATGTCAGCCTGGAGCGATTTGTTCGCTTCTTTCAGTTCAGCCACGCGGGCCTTTGCAGTTTCCGCTTCTTCCTTTTTACCCTCCTTCATCAGTTGGCCGATGGATTTGGAAGTGGCGTTCACCTCAGCGAGGTTGCTATCTAACACGGCTTGAGTACTTTTTCGTTTGTTGTTGAATGCCAGCACCTGCTCAATGGTTTCCTGAGCATTTTTAAAGTGCTTCTTTTCCAGACCGCGGATTACCGCATCTGTGTTTTCAGTGATTTGTTTAATGGTAAGCATATTTTTATAAAACTTAGTTTCTTACTTATAGCATGCAAAGATACGCAAAAAAACAAATAAGGTATCGTGTTTCAGAGAAAAAGAAAAGGGATGCAATCAATGACTGATTGCATCCCTTTATCTTATACTTGTAGTGTAAACTTAAGCTTCAGCGGGGATTACAGAAACGTAACGTCTGTCTTCTCTACCTACTTTGAACTGTACAGTTCCGTCTACCAAGGCGTAAAGCGTGTGGTCACTACCCATACCGATGTTGTTACCCGGGTGGAATTCAGTACCTCTTTGACGCACGATGATGTTGCCTGCCTTGCAAGCTTCGCCACCAAAAATCTTAACGCCTAATCTCTTACTTGCTGATTCGCGGCCGTTCTTAGAACTACCGACACCTTTTTTATGTGCCATTTCTTCTTACTGTTTTAATTGATTAAGCTACTACTTCCTTGATTGTTAACTCTGTGAATTGTTGACGATGACCGTTCAACTTACGGTAACCTTTTCTTCTTTTCTTGTGGAAAACGAGAACTTTGTCACCTTTTACCAAAGCGGTAACTACTTCGCAAACTACCTTTGCGCCTTCTACAGTAGGAGCACCTACAGTGATGTTGCCGTCTTTGTCTACCAAAAGAACTTTTTCAAATTCTACTGTTGCACCAACTTCTGCATTCTGCATGTGGTGTACGAACAGCTTCTTGCCAGCTTCAGCTTTGAATTGCTGACCGTTGATTTCTACAATTGCGTACATTTATATATAATGTATATAAGTTAGCTCCGTCGGGTGGCCTCCAATCACTTGGTATACACTTAATTGTACCCGTTTCGGAATAATCGGGCACAAAAATACAGCTTTTCTGTGATATCAACAAATTTTTCCTTCTTTTTTTCTTAATTTTGCGCCCTATATTAATCATCTATTTCTAATTACATTTAAATGTTCAACATGAAACAACCTTTTGTTCACAATTTGCTGAGTTTGGCAGGATCTCTTTGGATTTGCCTGACTTGGATGTGGCCGCAGGGGATGTCGGCGCAGGAAGGCAAATTGCCTTATTGGCGCGATGTCCAGGTGACTTCGGTCAACACGGTGGCCCCGCATGCGGCGTTTATGACGTATGCCAACCGGACTCAGGCTCTGAGCGGCCGGTATGAAAAAAGTTCTTACTATCAGTTGCTGAATGGTATCTGGAAATTCTATTATGCTGATTCTGAAAAATCTTTGCCTGCCGGTGTAACGGCTGCTCAGGTGGATGAGAGTACCTGGCATTCTATCCAGGTGCCGGGCAACTGGGAAGTGCAGGGTTTTGGTACGGCTATCTATACCAATCAGAGCTATGAATTTATGCCTCATAATCCCAAGCCTCCTTATTTGCCGGAAGAAACGCCGGTAGGGGTGTACCGCCGTGAGATTTCTATTCCTGCCGAGTGGGACGGACGTGATATCTATCTTCACCTGGCCGGGGTCAAGTCAGGCTGTTATGTTTACCTGAATGGCAAGGAAGTGGGGTATAGCGAGGATTCCAAGAATCCGGCCGAATACTTGATTAATGACTATCTGCAGCCGGGGCAGAATGTGCTGACGCTGAAGATTTACCGTTGGAGCACGGGCTCGTATCTGGAGTGCCAGGACTTCTGGCGTCTGAGCGGCATTGAGCGTGATGTATTTTTGTATGCACAGCCCAAGGCTTCGGTGCAGGATTTCCGGGTGACTTCTACTTTGGATGACACTTATCAAGACGGAGTTTTCCGCCTGGCGGTCGATTTGAAGAATCATCAGTCGTCAGCAGCGGACTTACAGGTGTCTTATGAGCTGCTCGATGCAACCGGTGCCTCTGTCACTTCGGCCGAAAAGCCTGTTTCCGTAGTTGCCGGCCACCAGAACACGGTCGCGTTTGATGCCGAACTGCCGGTCGTGCATACCTGGACTTCAGAGTCGCCTTATTTATACAAACTGTTGATGACGGTCAAGGAAAAGGGGGTAGTGACGGAAGTCATTCCTTATCATGTAGGTTTTCGCCGCATTGAAATCAAGGAAGTGGAACAGAAAGACCTCAGGGGCAGAAATTATGTGCTGCTGCTTATCAACGGGCAGCCGCTGAAGCTGAAAGGGGTGAATATCCATGAGCATGACCCGAAGACGGGGCATTATGTGACGGAAGAACTGATGCGGCGCGACTTTGAGCTGATGAAGCAGGCCAATATCAATACAGTGCGTCTTTGCCATTATCCGCAAGACCGTCGTTTCTATGAGTTGTGCGATGAGTATGGCCTGTATGTGTATGACGAGGCCAATATCGAGTCGCACGGCATGCAGTATGATTTGCGTAAGGGCGGTACGCTGGGCAATAACCCTGAATGGCTGAAACCGCATCTGTATCGCACAGTCAATATGTTTGAGCGTAACAAGAATTATCCGTCGCTGACATTCTGGTCATTGGGCAATGAAGCCGGAAACGGATATAATTTCTATCAGACCTACTTGTGGATGAAGCAGGCAGACCAGCAGGTTATGAACCGTCCGGTGAACTATGAACGAGCCATTTGGGAATGGAACACTGATATGTTTGTACCCCAGTATCCGTCGGCCGACTGGCTGGAAGCCCGCGGTCGTGCAGGCAGTGACCGTCCGGTGGCTCCGTCTGAATACGCGCATGCCATGGGTAACTCTACCGGTGGTCTTCTGAATCAATGGAATGCGATTTATGCTTATCCCCATATGCAGGGCGGTTATATCTGGGACTGGGTAGACCAGGGCTTGTTGACGCACGATGAAGAAGGTCGTCCGTTCTGGGCCTATGGAGGAGATTTCGGCCAGAATATGCCCAGCGACGGCAATTTCTGCTGTAACGGGATTGTGAATCCTGACCGTACTCCTCATCCGGCTTACAGTGAAGTGAAATATGTGTATCAGAATGTGGCATTCGAAGCCATTGATGCGGCTGCCGGCGAATTTAAAGTAACCAACCGCTTTTATTTCACCAACCTGAACAAATACCAGATTCAATATGCGGTGAAGCAGAATGATAAGGTGATACGTCGCGGCAAGGTACAACTCGATATAGCTCCGCAGGCTACGGGCGTGCTGAAGGTGAATACCAGCGGTTTGAAGCCTCAGGCAGGTACAGAATATTTTGTAGAGTTCCGTCTGATCACTCTTCAGCCTGAACCCTTGATTCCGGTAGGATATGAACTGGCTAAGGAGCAGATTCAATTGCCTGTCGAGTCGCTGCCTTTGCGTCATGCAGTAGCCGGTCCGGCCCTGGCTTGCCAGACGGAAGGTGATAGACTGAAAGTGCACTCTTCGAAGGTCGATTTCATATTCAACAAGTCTACCGGTGTGGTAGAGTCTTATCGCTATCGTGGCACGGAATATATCCAGGACGGTTTCGGCTTCCAGCCCAATTTCTGGCGCGCTCCGAATGATAACGATTACGGCAGCCGCATGCCCAGCCGTTTGCAGGTGTGGAAGCAGGCCAGCCGTGATTTCCAGGTGGCCGATGCGACGCTCCGTATGGAGGGGAAAGCAGCTTTGCTCAGCGTGCGTTATGCCTTGCCGGCAGGCAATGCCTATGAGGTGACTTACCGCATCCATCCCTCTGGTGTGGTGAAAGCCGATTACCGCTTTACCCCGGTTCAGGGCGATTTTGAGAAAGACCGTGCCCATTTGCAGATTCCTCGCATCGGTATGCGTTTCCGTTTGCCGGCAGCGATGAATCAGGTGACTTATTTCGGCCGGGGTCCGGAAGAAAACTATTGGGATCGCAAGGGAGGTGTGACGGTGGATCTGTATCAGGCAAAAGCAGAAGATCTGTATTATCCTTACGTCCGTCCGCAGGAAAACGGTCATCACACCGATACCCGCTGGTTATCCTTAAAGCAGAAGAACGGCAAAGGCTTGGCTCTGTATGCCGATGGGGTGTTTGAATTTTCGGCCTTGCGTAATTCGGTTGAAGATTTTGACGGTGAAGAAGCTACCCATCGCGATTATCAGTGGAACAATCGCAACGAAGAAGAATTGAAACATGAGGTGGCTACGGCCCGGAATATCAAGCCGCGTCATACGCATATCAATGACATTACTCCGCAACCTTTTGTGGAAGTTTGCGTGGATGCCCAACAGATGGGTGTGGGCGGCTATGACAGTTGGGGGGCCATGCCCGACGACCGCCATCAGTTATCTTCCACTCAGGAATACCGTTGGGGAATGACCCTTGTTCCGCAGTAACCGGTACAAGAATAGAATGTTTCTTTTATGAACCCTTCACCTTTCACCTGTTGATAATCAAATAGGTAGAGGTGAAGGGTTCCTTTTTTCTGCTGGTCTGTTCTCATCAGCAACTACCGTTTTAGCTCATTACTTCTTGAGAAGTAATGCACTACTTTTACAGGAATTAGTCCGCTATTTCCATGGAAGTAGTGAGCTAAAGTACTGTGTAAATTTCGTAAAGTACCATGCAAATTTTGTAAAGTACCATGGAATTTTCACAAAGTACCATGCTGGAAAGAGGCGGGTGAAAGGTGTACCCTTCATCTATAGGTGGTTGATTATCAGCGGGCGAATGGTGAAAGGTGAAGGGAATTCCAAAAAAACTGGAAATCGTGTCATTGGATAGTCCGCTTGAAATAAATTAATATCTGTCAGTTTTTAAAAAGGTTTTCTGAGACCGGTTCTGGCTGTTATGCAGCAGGAACCGGTCTTTTTCGGTCTATTTTGAACATTCTTTGCGTAAAACCGAACAATATCGAAAAGTTTTCTGTTTGTATCTTTGTTATTCAAAACTAGCTTGATTTTCAATGGGTATGGACATGAAGATAAAGATTTTAATAGGATGGGCATTACTTTGTCTTATGGGGTTGCCTGTCAAGGCGCAGTATATTTTGAAGGGGATAGTGACCGATTCGGTGACGTGTGAGCCGCTTCCTTATATTTCAGTGTATCTGAAAGGTACCAGTGAAGGTGGAATGACCGATAATAATGGGCGTTTTTCGTTTCAGACGTACCGGTCGGAAGCGCAGCTGGTGGTTTCTTCTGTGGGCTATGAGGAATATGCCCGACTCATTCATCCGGCACGGGATACGTATTTTAAAGTGGTTTTGGCACCTACCAGTTATGCCTTGAATGAAGTGGTGGTGAAGCCTGGTAGGGAGCGTTATCGGAAGAAAGATAATCCGGCTGTTCGTTTTGTGAAGGAAATGATTGAGCATCGGGATGATTTTTCACCGGATGAACGTGATTATTGGCAGCGGGAACGCTATGAGAAAATGACTTTTGCTATCAACAACTTTGACAGTGCCAAGCAGCAGAAATGGCTGTACCGCAAGTTTAAGTTTCTGAAAGATTATGTAGATACTTCTGCGGTAACCGGACAGCCTGTGTTGGCAGTGTCTAATCGGGAACTGCTGGCTACGGATTTTTATCAGCGGTCGCCCAAGCGTCATAAGCAGTGGGTGAAGGCTCGCCGACGGGCAGGCTTGGATGAAATGCTTTCGCAGCAGGGTATGGAACAGGCTATCAGTGTAACCATGACGGATGTGGATATCTATGATAACAATATCTCCTTGTTTACGAACAAGTTTGTCAGCCCGCTTTCTTCGTTAGGGCCGTCTTTCTATAAATATTATCTGATGGATACGGTCATGGTGGCAGGAGAACCCTGTGTAGACCTGGCATTTGTGCCTTTCAGTTCGGAGTCGTTTGGCTTTACCGGGCATCTGTATGTCATGCTCGACAGTACTTACTTTGTACGGAGGGTGGTGATGAATTTTCCGCAGAAAATCAATTTGAACTTTGTGGATTATATGCGTATTGACCAGGTGTTTGACCGGGCTCCGGACGGTACCCGCCAATTGCTTACCGAGAGTATTACTACTGAATTTAAACTGTTGGAGAATAATGATGGTATTTATGCCAAGAGGGATGTGTTTTACCGCAACTATCAGTATGAACCGACAGATTCGGCCCGAGTGGCTTTCGACAGACCCGAAAAAATCATAGAGGAGGTGAGTGCTTCGGCTCATTCGGATGAGTATTGGGCAAAACACCGGCATGCAGATGTGAGTGAGAAAGAAACACGGGTAGGGGATATGATGACTCAGTTGCGCAGTTATCCGGTGTTTTATTGGACAGAACAGGTATTGAAGGTGCTTTTTACGGGCTATCTGCCTTTGCCAAATGACAAGAAGCCGCTGTTCTATTATGGTATGATGAATGCTACGGTGAGCGGCAATGCTTTGGAAGGGTTCCGGATGCGTGCCGGAGGGATGACATCAGCCTGGCTTCATCCTCATCTCTTTGGACGTGGGTTTGTGGCTTATGGTTTTAAAGATCAGCGGGTAAAAGGATTGGCTGAACTGGAGTGGTCGTTTAACCGGAAAAAGGAATATGCCAATGAGTTTCCGATTCATTCGCTGAAACTCCGTTATGAAAATGATGTGAATCAATACGGACAGCATTATCTCTATACCAATAAGGATAATATGTTTCTGGCCTTGAAGCGTCAGAAAGATGACCGCATCGGGTATGTGCAGAAGGCGGAAGCCACCTATACCAATGAATTTTATTCAGGCTTTTCGTTGCAACTCACTTCCCGCTTGCGTCGGGATGAGTCTTCCCATCTGATTCCTTTTATTCAAAATGACCAGCCCAAGATGGTCAGGAGTTTCCGGACCAGTGAGCTGGAGCTGAAACTCCGGTATGCTCCCGGTGAGAAATTTTTCCAGACTCAGTGGAACCGTTATCCGGTTTCGCTCGATGCACCTGTATTCACTTTGTCGCATACGGCAGCTGCTAAGGGGGTGTTGGGAGGAGATTATACCTATCATTATACTGAAGCCGGTTTCCAAAAGCGGTTCTGGTTTTCGGCTTTCGGTTATACTGATGTGATTCTGAAAGCGGGGAAAGTATGGAACAAGGTGCCTTTTCCCCTGCTGATTATCCCGAATGCCAATCTTTCTTATACGATTCAGCCAGAGTCTTATTCGCTGATGAATGCCATGGAGTTTATGAACGATGAATATGCTTCCTGGGATGTAACTTATTATCTGAACGGATGGCTGTTTAATCGCATTCCGTTGCTGAGGAAACTGAAATGGCGGGAGGTTTTGTCTTGCAAAGGACTTTATGGAAATTTGTCGGATAAAAATAATCCGGCTTTGAGCGACGGCCTGTTTGAATTTCCGTTGGGAAGTACGGTGATGGGGCGCAAACCTTATGTGGAAGTGGGAGTCGGAATCGAAAATATCCTGAAGGTGCTCCGGGTGGATTATGTGTGGCGACTGACCTACCGTGATTTGCCTCAGATTGACAAATCAGGCTTGCGTATCAGTCTCCACATGACATTCTAACAGGCGGGTTCTTTCTTTTTCCGGGCTTTGAATACCAACATGTCGGCCGCAAAATAATTGAATAATCCGGAAATAAGCAAGGCGGCCAAGTTGCAGTATATGACGTTCCATCCAAAGATTTGCTGGAAGATGAGCAGGAATACCATCTTGACTAGGAAACCGGCTCCGGAAGAGAGGTTGAACAGGAGAAAACGGACTAGAAAGTCTTTGGTGGAGCGGTCTATGCGGCTTTTCCATATCCAACAATAGGAACAGAGAAAATTGCTGAGTACGGCAAATTCAAAACTGATGATGGGCGAAAGTACGTAGATACCCCAATAGCTGCTGAATATGAAATCGGAGCAGATCCACAGGATCAGTGTATCTACTCCAGTTCCAAGTAAGCGGCTTACTACGAATTCTATATAGGTGCGTAGGCTGATTCCCATTTTTTATTTTTTCGGTGTAAAAGGCTTCAGAGGGTCTTGTTTGTCTAACAGGCTGCGGTCTTTCAGGAACTGTATCAGCCAGGCTGTAAAGAGGAAGCAGGCTATGAATAATCCAGCCATGTCGAATAATCCCAAATGTTGTCCACTGATGGTCCAGCCTATCTTAGGCAGGGAGGTGTACATGTAGATGGTGTTGATGAGGATAATAATCAGACGCAGTTCGGTGGGACCAAAATTTCCATAAGTCAGCAGGAACTGGCCACGCAAAATGGTGGATATATAGGTATAGATGGACAATACCAGATAACCGGCCAGTACCAGCATGGCTACATCCAACCGGAACATGGGGGATAAACCGGCTCCGATGCACATCAGGCAGATGGTAATAGCGTCCAAAGTATGGTCTATGAAAAATCCATAAACCGGCCTTTGGGTGTTTCTGACACGAGCCAGTGTTCCGTCTAAACTGTCACCATACCAATTGATGAACAGACCTAAGGAGGAAATCCACAGATAATGGATGTTTTTATGGGCTAATATAAATCCCATGGCACAAACCATGGCTCCTAGAAGTCCTAAATATGTTAAAAAATCAGAGGTCATCCATTGGGGCTGTCGTTGTGCTAACCATACCAGTAGTTTTTTTTCTGCCGCATTAAGAATCGATGTTTGTATTCTTTCTGATGTTTCTTTTCCCATGTCTATTTTTTCCTGCAAAAATACAGATATTTTATAAATCTAAGTTGATTTGTAAGCTTTTTAACTTTATAATTTTTACTTAAATGTTAATTATATTTTGATAACGTGCCAGCTTTTTTATTTCATTATCTTTGTATTGGAAATATTTTCTTTAAATCTTATAAAATATTAACAGATATGAATAGTTTTGTATTCTATAGTCCTACAGAGTTTGTTTTTGGTAAAGATACCGAAAAACAAACGGGCATGCTGGCACATAAATACGGTGCCCGGAAAGTGATGATAGTGTATGGTGGAGGTTCTGTGGTTCGCAGCGGCTTGCTGGAGCGTGTGAAGCAGTCGTTGACAGATGCGGGGGTCTCTTTTTGTGAAATGGGAGGCGTGCAACCGAATCCGGTGGATACTAAGGTGTATGAGGGGATTGAAATAGCCCGCCGGGAGCAGGTGGATATGATGTTGCCAGTAGGAGGTGGTTCGGTGATTGATACTGCCAAAGCCATTGCTGTAGGTGCTTTATATCAGGGTGATTTTTGGGATTTCTTTGCCGGAAAGGCTACTATCACGGAAGCATTGAAAGTGGCGGTGGTGTTGACCATCCCGGCCGCAGGAAGTGAGGGATCTGGCAATGCGGTCATAACGAAGGTAGATACCTGCCAGAAGTTGGGCATCCGTACAGATAAACTGTTGCGTCCGCTTTTCTCGATCATGAATCCGGAGTTGACTTATACTTTGCCGCTGTATCAGACAGCTTGTGGAATAGCAGATATGATGGCGCATATCTTGGAGCGCTATTTTACCAATACGGAGGATGTGGAAATCAGTGACCGTTTGTGTGAGGGGATTCTGCTTTCCATCATCAAGGAGGCTTATCGTGTGAAACAGGATCCGCATCACTATGGAGCCCGTGCCAATCTGATGTGGTGCGGTACTATAGCTCATAATGGTACTTGCGGGGTGGGCCGTGTGGAAGACTGGTCTTCTCATTTTATGGAACATGAGGTGAGTGCGTTGTATGATGTGGCGCACGGAGCGGGCTTATCAGTGATTTTCCCGGCTTGGATGACATTTATGGCTGAGGCGCATCCGCAAAAAGTAGCTCAGTTTGCTAATCGTGTATTCGGGGTGCCTGAAACCGATGATTTGCAGGAAATGGCGCTGAGTGGAGTAGCTCGCTTGAAGCATTTCTTCCGTTATTTGGAATTGCCGGTTACCTTCAAGGAATTGGGCATTGAACATCCGGATCTGGATAGGCTGATCGATGGTTTGAGACGCAATAAAGGTGAAGTGATTGGGGGCTATTACAAGTTGTCTATGGACCAATGCCGGGAAATTTATGAATTAGCTCTTTGAGAAAGATTTCCGTATATGAATTTAGGTGGATGAGTCAGATTGGCTCATCCACCTTTTTTTCTGTACACCTGGGGAGCCATGTGATATTTTTCTTTAAAGCATTTGCTGAAATATTTCGGGATGCTAAATCCACATAGGTCTGAAATGGTGGAGATGTTCATTTCCGGATGATTCAGCAGCAGATAGGCTGCATGTTTCAGACGGATGGTCATGATTAATTCGCCTGGAGTCTGTCCGGAGATGGCTTTTAGCTTGGTGAACAGTTTGGTACGGGCAATGCCCATTTCTACGGCTAACTGGTCTACCGAGAATTCATTGTTGGCCAGTTCGCGCTGTATGATTTGGGTAGCTTGATCCATGAATTGTTTGTCCAGCTCGTTGGTAGCCAGCATCATGAGATTGGTTTGCTGCTGTTTGCTGAACTTCTCTTGCAGCATCATACGGTTATTAATCAGATTATTGCATCTTGAAATCAGGATGTTGACATTAAACGGTTTGGAGATGTAGTCGTCTGCTCCCATTCTCAATCCTTCCTGGGTATGCTCTGCCGAGGTTTTGGCGGTAAGTAAGACTACGGGAATGTGACAGATATCAAAGTCCTTCTTGATGGCTTGGCAGAGTTCTGTGCCCGACATTTCGGGCATGATGATATCGCTCAGCACAATGTCGGGCGATTCTGAATAGACTTTTTGCAATCCTTCTTTTCCGTTGTTGGCAGTAATGACCGTATAGAATGTCTCGAAGATTTTAGCCAGCATTTCCATAAGTCTGGCATTATCTTCTACAATCAGAATCTTGAATTTTCCGTCCTTGAGTTTGCTGTCATTATCTATCGGTGCTTCTTCTTCCAGTAAGGCTTGCAGCTGTTCCAGGCTGAGATTTCCTTTAGAAGTGGCTTCTGGAGTATCTTGTGTTTCATGAATCTGTTCTGGATCAAAATGAGCACATCCCGTTTTGAGGTGTACTTTAAAGGTAGTTCCTTCGCCTAATGCACTTTCTACTTCAATAGATCCGTGGTGGAGTTCTACGATACCTTTGGTCAGTGCCAATCCGATGCCGGTGCTGCAGTCGGTATTGGACTCCAGATCTGTCTGATAAAACCGGTCAAAGATTTTGTGGATATCCTTAGGGGCTATTCCGCTTCCGTTATCGGTTACCTCTATGATAGCCTCTTCATCGCGCTTGCGCACGGAAATGGTAATGCATCCCTGTTCTTTAGTATGTTTAAAGGCATTGGATATCAGGTTATTCATCACTTTTTGCATGGATTTAGTATCGTACCAAAGTTCGATATCTTCACTGCTCTTATTAAAATTAAAGGCAATCTGTTTCTGCATGGCATATTCCTGGAACAGCAAGTAATGTTCATAAACAAAATTCACAATGTTGTGTTTGCTTACTTTGATAGTCATGTGTCCCTGTTCCTGTTTTCTGAAATCCAGCAGTTCGGTGATGAGTTCTTGCATTTGCAGACAACTCTTGTAGACTCCCAGGATTTTGCTGTACACCTTTGGGGTAAAGGAACGGATTTGCAGGAGCATTTCCATCTGACCGATGATGAGGGTCAGCGGTGTCCGGAATTCATGCGATATATTGGTAAAGAAGCGTAATTTGGCCTGATTCAGTCTGACGATATCTTCGTTGTGTTTTTTTTCATATTTCAGAGATTCCTGCAGCTGGATGCGGCGGTAATAGGTCCGTACCAGATAGTAAACGATGCATCCGGTAGCTATGAAATAGAACAGGTAGGCCCATATAGTGCGGTAGAATGGAGGCAATACTTTGATTTCCAGTATGCTGGGTTTAACTATAGCAGGGTCTGTACCGTCTGCTTTTACAATCAGACGGTAGGTTCCTGGATTTAAGTTGGTATATGTAATACGGTTTTTATCCAGTTTATTCCATTGTTTGGAGAAGCCTTCCAGTTGGTAAATCAGCTTGTCTTGCATGAATGGAATGTAGTCTGTAGAAGTATATTCTATACTGAATACATTTTGATGGGAATTCAGCGTAATGTGTGAGGCATAGGAGATATCTTTCTGTAATACCTCCTGATGATTTTCTACGGTAGATTCTTCGCCGTTGATAATGAGGCGATAGGGTACAATGTTATAATTGTGTGGCTCCTTTTTTAAATCTTTCGGAAAGAAAGAGATAAATCCGGAAGTACCTCCAATGAAGATTTCTCCCCGGCTGCTTTTATACAGTGAATTCCAGTTGATGCAGCTCAACGGTAAATTATTGTAGTTGGTAAACCGCTTTTGGGCATAGTTCAAGATAGAAAAGCCTTTATCGGTGGTAACTAACAGCAGATTGCTGTCAATTTCACAGAGGTTGTAAATGACATTGCTGGACAGTCCGTTTTTGCGTTGGTCGAAATTTTCAAAATCGTCTGTTTCTCTCCTGTAGAGGTCGAGACCGTTTTCATTGGTGCATACCCATAGCCGGCCTGAACTGTCTTCATAGATGGAGTTTACAGAATTACTGCTGATACTGCCGGCATTGGAATGCTTTTTGTAGCTGGTCAGTTTTTTGCTGTCAAACTCATAGGAACAGAGGCCATTGTTGTTATTGGCTATCCAGAGTAGGCCTTGATGGTCGATGAGGATATCCAGGGTAGTACCGGTCTTATAGCGTGCCTCAGGGTCATCGAACAGCAGGCTGGACTGCCCGGTTTGAGGATCAAAGAGGGCCATATAGTTATCAGTAGCCAGAATGAGTTTGTCTTGATAGGGAATGATGTCTTCAATATTATTTGATGGAATGCTGGTATTGCTGCCTGCTTGGTGCAGGTAGTGCCGGATATAGCCGGTGTTGATATCCAGTCGGTTGAGTCCTCCCAGATGAGTTCCTATCCAAAGTACATTCTGAGGTTCGTCATAGTAGATGGCACGGATATTCTTCTGCGAGAGTCCTTTCGGCATTTTGTCTTGAGTAAACCATTGGTAGGTGTGCGTAGTTACATCATATTTATTGAGTCCGCCCCCTTCAGTGCAAATCCATAAGTTCTGATTCTTATCTTCTAGAATACGGCCGATGATGGGAGCGCTCAGTCCCAGCTTTTCTACAGAAGAGGTCTGGTATTCCCGGTAGATTTGTTTTTCAGGATTGAAATAATTCACCCCGCCGAAATAGGTTCCGGCCCATACGTTGCCTTGCTTGTCGCAATAGAGGCTCCAGATGGAAGAGTGAGTAAGGCTCTTTTTATTATCTTGTTGGGTATAATGGTTGAAGGTGCCTTTTTCCCGATTATATTTGCTGAGTCCTTCAAAGGTTCCGATCCAGATGGTACCTTGACGATCTTCGCAGCAAACATGGGCAAAGTTTGAATTCAAAGAAGTGGGATCGTCTGGATGGTGTTTGAATTGTGTGATTTGTTCTCCTTGAATCAGATAGATACCTTGTCCAGACAGGTCGGTTACCCAATAATGGCCGTGACTGTCTTTCAGTATATCCCGGATACTTCCTTTCTTGATGAGGTGAGTCAATCCTTCTTGTGGAGTGTACCGGTAGAGTCCATGATTGATGGTTCCAATCAGTATGGTATCCTGACTGATTTCAAAATGGTTAATATATCCCTTGTCATCGGGCAGCCGGTATATGTCCTGAAAATGATGGTCTGTATATTTTTGAATGACATGTCCGTTGGTTATGTAAAGATGTCGGTCATAGAATCCGGTGCGTGTATAATTATGGGTGAGATGAGTAAATTGATTTTTGCAGATATCATACTTAGACACTCCTTTATTGCCCAGGATGTAGACATGTCCTTGTTGGTCTCCCACTATAAGGTTGACATCATTATAGAGTAGACTATTGGGGTTATCTTTTTCTTTTCGGAAAATCTGGACATCTTTTCCGTTGTACAGGCTGATTCCGTTGCGTGTGCCGAACCACATAAAACCGCGCTCATCCTGATAGATAGAGATAATGGCATTATGTGATAATCCTTCCTCTGTGGTAAGATGTTGGAAGGAGATGTTTTGTGCAGCAAGGGGGCTGTACAAACTTCCGATGATGATTTGCAGACTGATCAAGTACAGTAATAGAACTATTCTCATAGTATATTAGAATATGCTTTGAAGTGGCAAAGATACTAAAAAAAAGATTTTTCAGTTCACAATAAAGGGTAGTTTATATTCATTTATGGGGTGTATTTGTACTATTTATGGGGTGGTTTTGTACTTTTTTTCTTCTTTCTGAGGGATGTATTTTATTACACCCTATTCTGAATTAAATAAGGATTAGCGAACGGAAACATTTTTTAACTTTGCGACTAGTTTATATATTTATGTGTGATATTATTAACTTAAATTTAATTTTTCAATGGAAAACTTCTTCTTTCCAATGAAGATACCTCAAAAGCAGGTATGGTTATTGGCATTGTCTTTGTCGTTCGGACAAATGGCATTTTCCTCAGGGAATAACATGTCGGGAGAGGCTTCTGTTGCAGCGTATGTAGCGCAGCAGAACAGCAAGGTAGTCACAGGTATGGTTACTGACCAGTTTGGTCCGGTAATTGGTGCCAGCGTGGTGGTAAAAGGTACTACTAACGGTATGATTACTGACATGGATGGTAACTTCAAGCTGGAAGTTCCCGTAGGTGCAACCATCGTTATATCTTATGTGGGATATAAGGATAAGGAAATTAAGTACAATGGAGAAGCAACTCTTAAAATTGAGTTGAACGAAAACGTAACAGAACTTCAGGAAGTGCAGATTGTGGCATATGGTGCTACTAAGAAAGTAACAGTGACTGGTGCTATGACTTCTATTACCGCCAAGGATGTCTTGAAGACTCCGGTATCCAGTATGGGTAATGCGCTGGCTGGTAAGATGCCGGGTCTTTCTGCCGTACAGACTACGGGACAGCCGGGTGCTGATGACCCTACGGTGTATGTTCGTGGAGTAGGTTCGTTATCAGAGAATCTTTCTAAACCTTTGATGCTGGTCGATGGGGTGGAACGTTCATTCTTCCAGCTCGACCCGAACGAAGTAGAAGATATTACTGTATTGAAGGATGCTTCGGCTACGGCTGTATTTGGTGTGCGTGGTGCGAACGGGGTTATCCTGGTTACTACAAAGCGTGGTAAGGAAGGTAAAGCTAAGGTGAACTTCTCTACTTCGTTTGCTATGCAGATTCCTACCCGTCTGCCTGAGTTTGCCAATAGCTATGAGTATGCTACAGCTTACAATGAAGCTCAGCTTCGTGATGGGGTAGCGGCTGATAAACTGGCATTCCGTCCGGAAGTGGTGGAAGCATTCAGAACGCATTCTAATCCGCTGGCTTATCCGGATACAGACTGGCAGGATATGCTGATTAAAAAGACTGCGATGCAGACTCAGCACAACTTGACCATTTCGGGTGGTACCAATAAGGTGCGCTACTTTGCTTCACTGGGTGTGTTTACGCAGGATGGTTTGTTTAATACATTCGAAAAAGAATACAACAGCAGCTTCCGTTATAACCGGTATAATTACCGTGTAAACCTGGATATGGATGTGACAAAGACTACCCAGTTGCGTTTGAATGTGGGCGGTCGTGTGAACAACAAGCGTGATCCGAACTATCAGGGTAGTAACAACCTGTTTCAGGAAATCTATTGGGCAGTGCCTTTCTCCGGGGTAGGTATCATTGATGACCGCTGGATCTGGGCTGATACCAAAAACATTTCGAATATCGGTGGAGATATGCGTGATGGTCTGTATTCTTATTATGGACATGGTTACAGTATGCGTACCGGGAATACGTTAAACTTTGACTTCTTGTTAGAACAGAAATTGGATTTCATCACCAAGGGGCTGAAGGCTCACGTCAAGGGGGCTTATAACAGTACGGTGAATCTGACCAAAAAGAGAAGTGGCAGTTTCCCGCATTATGAAAGTATTGTAAAACCGGATGGTACGATTAACTATCGCCGGGTAGGAGAAAAGACCAACTTGAGCTATGAAGAAAGCATTGGCCGTACGCGCGACTGGTACATGGAAGTAGCCATGAATTATAAGCGTGATTTTGGAAAACACCATGTTACGGGTCTGGTGATGTATAATCAGTCTATTACTTATTATCCTGCAGGTCCGAGTCAGTTCTTGTCTATCCCCCGAAGTTATATCGGTTTGGTAGGTCGTGCTACTTACGACTATAACACCCGTTATATGGCTGATGTAAATATGGGTTATAACGGTTCTGAAAACTTTGCTCCGGGCAAACGCTTCGGATTGTTCCCTGCATTTTCTTTGGGATGGATTATTTCGGAAGAAGCGTTCATGAAACCGTTGAAACCTTTTGTAAACTATTTGAAGGTCAGAGCTTCTTATGGTATCGTAGGTAATGACCGGGTCAATGATAACTCTCGTTTCCTCTATTTGCCTGACGTATATCAACTCAACTCAGGAAGTTTCTTCTTTGGAAATGGTTCTGCTTCTATTAAGGGAGCTTCGGAAGCTAAGAAGGGTAATCCGAATGTAACCTGGGAAACGGCTGCCAAGCAAAACTATGGTTTGGATGTGTACTTCCTGGACAGCAAGTTGAAACTGAATCTTGACTACTTTATAGAAAAGCGTCGTGATATCTTGACTTCACGCGGAACCAATCCGGGGTATCTGGCAGTGACTTTGCCTACAGCCAATATCGGTAAGGTTGACAATAAAGGTTTTGAAGCAAATATCCAGTGGAGAGATCAGATCAGTGATTTCAACTATAACATCGGAGTGAATGTGTCTTATGCTAAGAATAAGGTGGTGTTCATGGATGAAATTACCTATCCGCACGAATATATGCAGATGACTGGCCGTCCGGTGGGAACCAAAAAAGGACATAAGTTTGACGGTTTCTTCTCGGAAGAAGAAGCAAAAAATTATGCAGCAGAACGTGGTAAAACCATGCCTGATTATGGTAGCGGTTTTGTGCCTCACGCCGGAGATGCCAAATACAAAGACTTGAATGGGGATAAGAAAATTGACCAGAATGACGTAACGGCTATCGGTTATCCTATCTATCCGCAATTGACTGGTGGTATCAACTTGGGATTCAGCTATAAAGGATTTGACTTCAGTATGACATGGCAAGGAGCTACCAGAGTGTCTCGTATGTTGGACGATGTGTTCCGTACTCCGTTCAGCTCTTCTATGAACCGTTCTTTGGCTAAGCACTTTATTACTGATACATGGACTCAGAAGGGAGATGCTGCAGACTTCCCGGCAATTACTTTTGCCAACATGGGACATAACAGCAAAGATTCTGACCTCTGGTTGCGTGATGCTTCTTATCTGCGTCTGAAGAATGTGGAAGTTGGATACACTTTGCCGAAAAAGGTACTCCAGAAAATGCATCTGGGCAGTATGCGCGTGTTTGCTACTGGATATAACTTGCTGACCTTTGATAAGTTGAAGATTATTGATCCGGAAGCAAGAACAGGTACAGGAACCCTTTATCCGGTAGTCATGGTGGTGAACTTGGGATTGAAAGTTGGATTCTAACATTGAAAAAGAGATTGCATTATGAAATCATTAAAAACATATTTTTATGGATTGATCATGTCATTACTGCTGGTAATGACAGTGTCCTGTGAGGACTTTGCGTTGGGAGAGAAATTCCTGCAGAAACCTCCTAGCGGTGATGTGACCATAGATACTATTTTCTCTACTGCAGATAATGCCCGCAAGGTATTGTGGTTTAGTTATTCGAAATTGCCGTATGGAATTCCGGTGGGGTATAATTATACTACGGCCATGTGGTATGGTGTCTTGGAGGGACTGACTGACCTGAATCAGTCTGAACTGACTTGGGACGGGGTGAATATGTTGTATTACAACGGTGCTTACAATGCTGGTTCTGAAGATGGCGGTTCTGGCGGTAGTGGCGGTTCTAAATATCGTTTCATAGCTCGTGATGCCTGGAAAGGAATCCGTCATGCCTGGATTTTGATCGAGAATGTAGACCGCGTACCTGATATGTCAGCTGAAGAAAAGAGTCGCTTGAAAGCTGAGGCTAAAATTATCATTGCTACTTTATATGCTGAAATGTTCCGCCATTTTGGAGCTTTGCCGATTATCGATCGTGCCATTGATGCGGAAGCCACAGAATGGCCGGCCCGAGCTACTTTGCAACAAACGGTCGACTTCATGGTTCGTCTGCTGGATGAAGCGAAAGATTGTCCGGAATTGCCTTGGGCTATTTCGGGAGGAGAGGCTGAAAACTGGAACGGTCGTCTGACTCGTGCATCAGCTTTAGGTCTGAAACTCCGTATCCTGCTGTTTGCAGCCAGTCCTTTGTTTAACGATGCCCAGCCTTATTGTGCTGGAACAGCTTCGGATGCTAAGATGACTTGGTTTGGCGGTTACGACAAACAGCGTTGGGATGCTGCAGTGGCTGCCGGTAAGGAATTTATGGATGAACTGCAGAAGAACGGTTTTTATGAATTGGTGAAGCAGGATGATAATTTGCGTCTTGGATTCCGGAATGCATATTATCAGCGTGGTTCTACCGAATCATTAATTTCCAGCCGACGTCAGTACAAGGCTAATAGTAACAATAACCTGATGTGGTCTGTACGTTGGGGTGCCTGGTGTCCTACAAAAGAATATTTTGATATGTTCCCGATGGCCGACGGTTCTGATTTTGACTGGAATAATCCGGAACATAAAAAGAATCCGTTTGTAAACCGTGACCCCCGTCTGGGTGAAACGATCTTATTGGATGGTGATATGTTCGGTGGCGGCAAGGCTGAAGTTTATCAAGAGGATAAAAAGGATAAAAAGAATTATCCGAACGGTAAGGACTGGAAGAGCAAATCGGCCTTGCTGGATTCTAAGAGTTTAGAAAGCGGTATTGCGGTGCGCAAGTTTGTTCTTGACCGTCAGGGAGAATATAAGCAAGCTTTGTTCCAATGGCCGTATCTTCGTCTGGCTGAAGTTTTCCTGTCGTATGCAGAAGCTTTGAATGAAGCAAACGGAGGACCGACAGAGTTGGCTTATGAGTATGTTAATAAGGTGCGTAACCGTGTAGGTTTGAATGACCTGAAGAAAGGTTTAAGTCAGGTAGAGTTCCGGGAAGCTATTTTGCGTGAACGTGCCTGTGAGTTCGGTTATGAAGAAGTACGTTTCTTCGACTTGGTTCGCTGGAAACGTGAAGCTGACTTTACCAAGCATCTGCACGGACTGAATGTATATCGCCATAAGACAACAGGTGAGTATAAATTTACCTTCCCGCAGTTGAAGGAAAGAGCTTGGCAGAAACCGGGAGGCTTCTCTTCAAAATGGTATTTGAGTGCTTTCCCGCCGAAAGAAATCAACAAGGGATATGGTTTGGTACAAAACCCGGGTTGGGAATAATTAGTGAAGATTCATAGAATAAAGAAACAATAAGATACTTATGGAAAAAAGTATAAAGCTATTGATTGCGGGGCTGCTGGTTTCATCCATTTCAGCAGCTCAAGTAACAGACAGCATACAGCAATATGGACGAGGTATCTCGTATCAACTGAAAGAATCGACGACCGCTGGTGCCGTGGTTACATCGGAGGCCCTGGAACATCGTACCAGTACGGTTTCCTCAAATGCCTTATTCGGTCTGATTCCTGGTTTGCAGGTGCTACAGCAACCTGGAAATGAATGGGAGAATGGTGCCAAGCTTTTAGTTCGTGGAGTAGGTACTTCCAACAGTACTGAACCGCTGATTCTGGTGGATGGTTTTGAACGCAGTATTGAAAATCTGGCTGTGCGAGACATAGAATCGGTCACTGTATTGAAAGATGCGGCTTCGTTGGCCTTGTATGGTGTCAGAGGTGCTAATGGTGTAATTTATATTAAGACTAAAAGAGGTCATTTGGGTAAACCGGTAATCACATTCGATTATGAATTTAAGATGGGAACCCCTACTTACAAACCTAAGTTTGTAGATGGTTATACTTATGCACAGGCTGTAAATGAAGGTATGCAAAACGATGGATTGGCTCCTCGTTACAGCCAGCGTGAACTGGAAGCCTTCCAGAATCAGACGTATCCGGAATTTTATCCGAATGTAAACTGGTGGAATGAGGCTATCCGGAAACACAGCTTTGGAAACCAGGCCAACTTCTCGATGAGTGGTGGCGGTGAGATAGCTCAGTATTATGCTCAGTTGAATTATTTGAATGACAAGGGAATTCTGGCGCCGACAGATTGGAACGATGGCTATTCTACTCAGTTCAAGTATTCAAAATTGAACTTCCTGACTAATCTGGACGTTAAACTTGGCAACAGTACGAAGTTGCAATTGGGCGTACGCGGTGATTTTTCGGAAAGTAACCGTCCGTTTACTACCACTGAGAATATATTTTCCAGTCTCTATCATGTGCCTGCCGGTGCAATGCCTATTAAAACCAGCCATGGTATGTGGGGGGCAACTACCGTGTATGGTGTGAACCCGATTGCAGCCATTGCCGGTTCTGGTTATGAGCGTGCTCAGAGCCGTAATTTGTATGCTGACATGAAACTGACTCAAAACTTAGATTTCATTACACCGGGTCTGAAGGCTGCCGTGCGGATAGGCTTTGATAATGAAGCTGTGTATTGGGAACGTAATGAGCGTAAGTATGCTACTGAAATGGTGCATAAAGGTTGGGATGGTGCTCCGGATACTTATACTAAGTTACAGGAAGAAGGTGCACTCAGCTTTTCCAGCAGCATTAAGGATGTGGTTTGCCGATTCAATTTTAATGCGGAAGTAAACTACGGTAAGAAGTGGGGTGACCATACATTAGATGCTGTCTTGTTTTACGGCATGGATAAACTGACTCGCCGTGGACAAAACAAAGGTAGAGCTTTCATGGATGTAGCCGGACAGGCTCACTATACTTATAAAGGTCGCTATCTGTTGGATTTGGCTGTATCTGCTTCGGCTTCCAGTGTATTGGATCCGGACGATCGTTGGGGATTCTTCCCGTCTGTAGGTGCTGGTTGGATTTTATCTGAAGAAGATGCTTTCAAGACAGACTGGTTGGATTTGTTGAAAGTACGGGCTTCTTTTGGTCTGGCTGGTCGTGCTGATTTCGGAGTAAATCTTTATCGCGATGCCTATGGATCAGGCGGTAAGTATTTCTTTGGAAATGACAAGCCGAACTCACTGAGTGGTATGAAAGAAACTCGTTTGGCTGTGGATGGCTTGACTTATGAAAAATCACATAAACTGAACGTTGGTTTTGATTTTCAGGCTTGGAAGCGCTTATCTGTGAATGTAGATGCTTATTATGACCACCGTACCGACATTTTGGTGAGCGGCGCCGGAAAACTGTCATCTGTTTTAGGATTGGGTGCTCCCGATGTCAATGATGGAGTGATTAATTCATATGGCGTTGAACTTGCAGCTCAATGGCAGGACAAGATCGGAGAAGTGAACTATCATGTAGGTGGTAATTTCTCATTCAACCGTAATGAAATTAAGGAAATGAATGAGGTGTACAGACCTTATGATTATCAGAAGCGTACAGGTCAGTCTGTAGGACAGCTCTTTGGTTATGAAGTAGAAGGTATCTACCAGAGCCAGCAGGAAATTGATGAACGTGAAGTGAAGCAGTACTTGTCGGAAGTAGTTCCGGGTGACTTGAAATTTAAGGATCAGAATGGTGATAACCGTATTGATGAATATGACCAGGTAGCTTTAGGACACAGCAATCTTTGTCCGGAAATTTATTATGGCTTGAATCTGGGTGCAGAATATAAAGGATTGGGCTTTATGGCTTTGTTCCAGGGAGTAGGCAATTACAGCACTATATTGGATACCAAGAGTGTGTATCGTCCACTGACCGGTAACAATACCATTTCACAGCATTATTATGATAATCGTTGGACCCCAAGCAATCCGAGCGGAAAATACCCTCGTTTGACTACAACCAGCTCTAAGAATAACTACAATAATAACTCGCTGTGGATAGCCGATGCTTCTTATTTCAAACTCCGTACCTTAGAAGTATTCTATCATGTTCCGCAGAAGTGGATGGATAAGGTGCCTGGCGTAGAACATGCCCGTTTCTTTGTACGCGGTCATGACTTGTTCAGTATCAATCAGCTGGATGGTGTATGTGACCCTGAAGCAGTGGGTGCTGTTCATCCTTTGATGCGTCAATATACATTTGGTGTTAATTTACGTTTCTAAAACATGAAAGTAATGAAACTTATGAAATTCAGAAATATAGCTATGCTCCTGGCATTAGGAGGAGCCTTGACCGGATGCGACTTTATGGATTGTGACGAATCGTCCGATTACACCAAAGAGCAGATATTCGAGAGCTTTGACCGGTCAAAACGTATGGTAACCAATATCTACAGTTACCTGCCGCATGATTTTTGCAATACAGAAGATGCCATGCAGGACGCGGCTACGGATGATGCACTCCATGTTTATAAATCGTCTAATATCTGGAATTTTGTTAACGGAGTTTGGTCGGCTAACAGAACGGTAGATGATGTTTGGAGTAAGTATTATACAGCGATTCGTGCAGCTAATCTGTATTTAGAGGAATCTGAGGGCCAGAAGTTTGAGGATTGGATTTATTCGGATGGTTATGAAGATATGATGAAAGACTTCAATAATTATCCTCTGGAGGTTCGTTTCCTGCGTGCTTTCTATTACTTTGAGTTGATAAAGCGTTATCATCAAGTTCCCTTGGTGTTGACCGTATTGTCAGAGAAGGAAGCCAATGAACAGAAGCCTGCTTCTTTTGAGCAAGTGGCAAAGTTTATTGTGGATGAATGCTCCGATTTGATTCATAAACTGCCCAAAGATTATAAGGGATTTGCCGGTCAGGAATTAGGCCGTATCACTAAAGGAGCTGCTATGGCTTTGAAATCAAGAGTAACTCTCTATATGGCCAGTCCGTTATTCTCTGATGACAATAAAGATAAATGGAAAGAGGCTGCTCGTGCTTCACATGATTTGATTGCAGCTTCAGCAGAGTTAGGTTATAAGTTGATTCCAAAGTATCCCAATCTCTTTGGTCCTACCGCTTCTACTCGTCCTGAAGTGATCCTGGCCCGTCAGATGGGTGAAACCGGTGATTTCGAACGGGCTAATTATCCGATGGGGGTAGAGGGAGGCAAGACGTCTACTTGTCCTACTCAGAATCTGGTAGATGCTTTTGAAATGAAGGATGGTTCTCCATTCGATTGGAATAATCCGAAGCACAAAGCTAATCCGTATGCTAATCGTGACCCGCGTCTGGGCTTTACGGTAGTGTATAATGATGTGGTTTGGCCGGCCAAGAAGAAAGTGGAAATCTGGGAAGGGGGCGCCAATGGACTTCCGTTGGCTAATGCCACTATTACAGGTTATTATTTGCGTAAATATGTGAATAACAGCATTAGCTTTGAATCAGATTCTAAGTTTACGAAGGCTTATCATAGCTGGGTGCTTTTCCGTTATGCAGAAATATTACTGAACTATGCGGAGGCCATGGTCAATGCGTTTGATAATCCGGATTATAAGGACAGTGAGTTTACTTTGAGTGCCCGTGAGGCGGTGAATCAGGTTCGGGGTCGGGCCGATGTCAATATGCCGGCACTGCCTGAAAATCTGACTAAGGATGAGTTCCTGAAGCGTTTAAAGAATGAACGCCGTGTAGAGTTGGCGTTTGAAGGACACCGTTTTTGGGATGTACGCCGCTGGAAAGATTTGCAGAATACAGCCAATATCTATGCAGTGAAAGTAGAAAAAAAGAACGATGGCTTTGTCTATACTCCGTTCTTACTTGAAACCAGAACTATTACAGACAATCTGTATTTTTATCCGATTTCAAATGTGGAAAAATATAAGAATCCTAATCTAGGTCAGAATCCGGGTTGGTAATGGGAGAACAGACTATATCCAGGAGCAGGCTTTGGGTGAACTGTTTCCTGGGTATAGTCTTTTTTTATTTTTATACCTTAAAAAATAAATAGCATGAATTTAAAAAAAATAGCACTATTGTGTGGCATGATGATGGGAATGTCTCATTTGAGTGCCCAGTCTTTCGTATGGGTGAGCAGTACGGAAGGAAATGAGTGGAAAGAAGCAAAGATTAAACTGCAAAATAAAGGGGTGCAAGAGCCTTTCCTAAAGGTGGAAGATACCGATTCAGAATTGGTTTTCAAAAAATGGGGTACTTGCTTTAACGAATTGGGCTGGGATGCGCTTAATTATCTTTCTTTGGAGCAGCAGGAGGAAGTTCTCCATCAAATATTTGATCCGGAGGGTGATTTGCATATTTCTTCAGGGCGTATTCCAATGAATGCCAATGATTATGCACGCGATTGGTACAGTTGTGATGAAGTTCCAGGTGACTTTCAATTGCAGTTCTTTACAATTGATCGTGATAAGAAAACCTTGATTCCTTACATTAAGAGAGCTATGGCGGTGAATCCGGATTTGACATTCTGGGCTTCGCCTTGGTCACCTCCTTCCTGGATGAAAGTGAATCAATATTATGCTGTTCGTAGTAATAAAGCCAATACTTTGGCTCCAGAAGCCGATGTAGCATTGTATGAGGGAGCTTCCAATGAGGATAAACGTTTCTATCCGAAGCAAGTTGCCGTGAACGACTATTTTATTCAAGATCCGCGTTATCTGCAGACTTATGCCAACTATTTCTGTAAATTTATTTCTGCTTACGCAGAAGAGGGCATCCCCGTATCTAAGGTGATGTTTCAAAATGAGCCGTGGGCTTATACCATTTATCCGAGCTGTGCCTGGACTCCGGAGGGTATTATCCGTTTTAATGTGGAATATCTGGCACCGACCTTAAAAAAACAACATCTAGAGGTGAGCCTGTTTTTAGGTACTCTGAATACCAATCGTTGGGACCAAATCGAAAAAGTATTGGCTGATCCGCGTATGAAAGATGCGGTAGAAGGTATCGGTATGCAATGGTGGGCTGGTCAGTTGCTTCCCAAAATGCGTGAATTGTATCCTCATTATAAGTACATGCAGACCGAAAGTGAATGTGGATGGGGCAGTTTCGACTGGAAGTCAGCTGAGCATACATTCCACTTAATGAACCACTACATAGGTCATGGCTGCGAGGAGTATACATTCTGGAATGTGATTTTGGCAGATAATGGATCCAGTACTTGGGGATGGAAGCAGAATGCATTGATTCGTGTGAATTCCAAGACAGGTGCAGTGACTTATACACCTGAATATTATGCTGTGAAGCATTTCAGTAAATACCTGCCAGCCGGTAGCAAGGTCTTGAATTTTAAGGAAAAAGGAGAAGATAAGGTACAGGCTATTGTGTTCCTGACTCCTGATCATAAATATCAGGTGATTGCCGGTAATTTTGAAGATGAGCCTCGTAACTTGACCATTCAGCTGAAAAACAAATATCTGAATGTGACTTTAGCTGCTCACTCTTTCAATACATTTTATGTAAAGTAATCAATAGGTAGATATAGATAAAAAATGGAGTGTCTGAATAAACACTCCATTTTTTATTTTATGAACTTGTCATCTTTTTATTTTACGGGAATTTTATCAATTCTTCTTTGGTGACGTCCCCCCTCAAAATCGCTGTTAAAATAGGCAGTCATAATTTGGTCAGCTTCTTCGGTGGAAATAAAGCGACCCGGCATTACCAGAATATTAGCGTCATTGTGTTGGCGGGCCAATGCTGCTAATTCAGGGGTCCAGCATAAAGCTGCCCGAATACCTTGATGCTTGTTTAATGTCATGCTGATGCCATTACCGCTACCACAGATGGCAATGCCCGGGTAACATTCACCCGATTCAACTGCATTGGCCAGAGGATGAGCAAAATCCGGATAGTCGCAGCTCTCTGTTGAGTAAGTGCCAAAATCTTTATATTCCCATCCCTTTGCTTCGAGCCATTGGCGGACAAATTCTTTCAGTTCAAAACCTGCATGATCAGAACAGATTCCTATTGTTTTCATAAACTCCTGTAATATTATAATCCTGTTAGTATTCTAGAAATAGGGTTAAGGATACACTGTTCCTTAACCCTATATTCATTTATTTCTTATTGTATGGTGGAGTGTATTAAGCAAGCATTGCTTTTACCTGCTTATATACATTTTCTGCTGTGAAGCCCAGCTTTTCGTCCAATACTTTATAAGGAGCGGAGAAGCCAAATGATTCCAAGCCCCAAATCTTACCGTGATTACCTACCAGGCCTTGCAGGTTGACCGGTAAACCGGCTGTAAGACCAAATATCTTGGCATCACACGGTAAAACACTTTCTTGATAACCTGGAGCCTGACTGCGGAATAAACCTTCAGATGGAGCAGAAACGATGCGAATCTTGATACCGTCTTTCCGAAGCAGTTCTGCACCTGCTACCAGTGTAGAAACTTCTGAGCCGGAAGCTACTAAAATCACATCCGGATTTTCTTCTGAGCCAGCTACGATATAAGCTCCTTTGCTTACTTGACTATAGTCATTGCCTGCCGGCAGGTTAGCTACATTCTGGCGTGAGAAAATGAGTGCTGTGGGAGTAGACATATTTTCCATCGCCAATTTCCAGGCAATGGTAGTTTCTTCTACATCAGCCGGACGAAGTACCAAGGTAGAGTTTTGTCCTTTATGATTTTTCAGTTTCTCCATCAAACGGATTTGAGCTTCCTGTTCTACGGGTTCGTGAGTCGGACCGTCTTCACCTACTCGGAATGCATCGTGTGACCAGATGAATTTGATGGGTACTTCCATCAGGGCAGCCATGCGGATGGCCGGTTTCATATAGTCAGAGAATACAAAGAATGTACCACAAGCCGGAATGACTCCTCCGTGCAGGGCCATACCAATGCAGCAGCAGGCCATAGTCAGTTCAGCTACTCCAGCCTGGAAGAAAGCTCCGCTAAAGTCGCCTTTGACAAATGCATGAGTCTTCTTTAAGAATCCATCTGTTTTGTCGGAGTTGGAAAGGTCGGCAGAAGCTACTACCATGTTTTCCACCTGAGTGGCTAAAGCACCTAAAACAGTGGCAGAAGCAGCACGAGTGGCAGCACCTGCTTTTTGTTCAATAGCTTCCCAGTTTACTTCCGGCGCTTTGTCTGAGAAGAATTTTTCGAGTTTGGCAGCCAATTCCGGATTAGCTTGTGCCCATGCTTCTTTCTCAGCATATTTTTGTTTCATGATTTCCTTCAGTTCTGCTGCACGTTTAGTATAAATTTCAGCAACTTCAGGCCAGATTACGAATGGATCATCCGGATTACCATTCAAGTTTTTAATAGTGTTGATGTAGGCATCGCCTCCTAATGGTGCACCGTGCGTAGCACAGCAAGCTTCATAGCTGCTGCCATCTGCTCTGCGGGCTCCCTTACCCATCAAGGTATGACCGATAATCAAAGTGGGACGTTCAACTTCTGCTTTAGCTTCTTTCAATGCTTCACGGATGGCATCTGGATCATTTCCGTTGATGGTAATGACTTTCCATCCCCAAGCTTCATATTTTTTTGCTGTATCTTCTGTAGTGACTTCTTTGGTTTCAGTAGAAAGCTGAATATCATTGGCATCATAGAACATAATCAGGTTGTCCAGTCCTAAAGTGCCGGCTACACGACCAGCTCCTTGTGAAATTTCCTCCTGAATACCGCCATCAGAGATATAGGCATAGATGGTTTGATTCATGATTTCACCGAAACGTGCTTTTAGGAATTTGGCAGCCATCGCAGCACCTACAGCATAAGCGTGACCTTGTCCGAGGGGGCCTGATGTATTTTCAATGCCGCGCATCACATTGCGTTCAGGGTGTCCGGGAGTAGGGCTTCCCCATTGGCGGAACTGTTTCAATTCTTCCAGTGTGAACTTGCCGGTCAAGGCGAGCTGTGCATAAAGCATTGGTGACATGTGACCAGGGTCCAAGAAGAAGCGGTCACGGCCTTCCCATGCTGGATTTTCAGGATCGTACACCATGAACTCAGAGAAGAGTACATTTACAAAGTCTGCACCACCCATAGCACCTCCGGGATGTCCGGAATTGGCTTTTTCAACCATGGAAGCAGCCAAAATACGGATGTTGTCGGCTGCGCGGTTCATAATCTTGTTGTCGTTCATATCAATAACAGTTAGTTTTTAGTTCTTATTTAAAGGTAAGATGGAAAAAGTTCCTGTGGTTTTATGCTACAAAGATAGTTCTTTATGCTTAATTCGCAATGTAGATTGGAGTTCTTTTAAAAAAATAGGGCGAACTAGCTGTAAAAGCTCGATCACCCTATTTGTTAGTGTATCATCTCAACAGATTTATTATTCCAGTCTGCGAGAGCCGTCACCGATGACTACATCATAGATTTTCGGATTTCTGCCGAATTTTTCAGCAAATTTAGCTTTGGCAGTTTCTACGAATGTTTCGTAGAGTTCTTCTTTCACCAGGTTGATTGTACAACCGCCGAAGCCACCACCCATCACGCGAGAACCAGTTACGCCGCAGTCGAATGCCAGATCATTTAAGAAATCCAATTCTTCACAGCTTACTTCATACAGTTTGCTCATGCCCTGATGAGTTTCATACATTTTTTGACCTACAGTTTCATAGTCGCCTTTTTCCAATGCATCGCAAACATCCAATACACGTTGGATTTCTTCGATTACATATTCAGCACGCATGTAGTCTTCCTCACTGATTTCAGCTTTTACTTCTTGCAGCATTTCCATGGTGCAGTCACGGAGGTATTCTACTCCTTCATGTTTCTTTTGGATAGCAGCTACTGCAGCTTCACAGCTCTGGCGGCGCTTATTATAAGCAGAAGATGCCAATTCATGTTTTACTACAGAATCAACCAATACCAAGCGGTAGCCTTTCGGATTGAACGGGAAATATTGGTATTCCAATGAACGGCAATCCAGGCGAATCAAGTTGTCCTTTTTACCGAATACTGAAGCAAACTGGTCCATGATGCCACATTTCACACCACAATAATTGTGTTCAGTAGCTTGACCAACTTTAGCCAATTCGAATTTATCAATTTTGTTTTCTCCGAACAAGTCGTTCAGTGCAAAAGCATAAGTACTTTCCAATGCTGCAGAAGATGACATACCGGCTCCCAAAGGAACATCACCGGCAAAGGCTGTATTAAAGCCTTTCACGTTTACTCCGCGTTTAATCATTTCGCGGCATACACCGAAGATATAACGTGCCCAGCTGGCGCGCGGTGCATCTTCTTCATTCAGGCCAAATTCTACATAATCTTTCAGGTCAATAGAGTAAGCTTTTACTATATCGGTTCCGTTTGGCTTGATTTCGGCAATCATACCTTTATCTACAGCTCCTGGAAATACGAATCCACCATTATAATCTGTATGTTCACCAATGAGGTTAATACGTCCAGGAGAAGTATATACTGCTCCTGTTGTTCCGTCAAAATGTTTGATGAAACGGCTTCTTACAAATTCTATGTCCATGGCATTAATATTTTTAAGGTGAATAATTAATGTTATTTATTGTATATATCAAATATATATTTCTTATTTATTAACGTTCTTAGAGCCGACCAAGGCATAGAACAAAATGTAGGCAGCGCAGAATATTACTACCCAATAGCTGGTCATATAGTCTGTCATTTCTGCTACTTGAGCCTGAATAGCCAGCATTACGGCACAACCACATACCATGGTCATAAAGATACCGGAAGCGACAGCTGTGTATTTGCCCAATCCTTCAACGGCCATATTAAAGATACCGCCCCACATAACAGAAGTGCAAAGACCTACCAGCAGAAAGGCAAAAATACCTACTGGAACCTTAGCCCAAATAAGAGTCAGTGAAGCCCAGTCTATGCCCGGAACATCTACTTTCATGTCTACCGGAGCAAACATACCGAAGGCTACCAATACTAGAGTAGCAGTAGCTACTGTAGTAATCATGGCGCGTGGAGATACTTTGCTACCTATGCTGGCTCCAACAAAACGTCCGATAAGCATCATAAACCAATAAACCGCTACAATCAACCCTGCTGTAGCAGCATTGATATTCAGTTCGGGGGTATTTACCAGATACATGTTGACATAAGTCGGAACACCTACTTCAATACCCATGTATAAGAAGATGGCCAAAACACCAAGCACAAAGTGGCGGTATTTCATAGCGCCCTTAATCAGGTTCACATCAACCGGAGCTTGTTCAGGTTCTTCAATCTTTGTAAACAAGATGGTGATGAAGGCTACTACGAAGATACCCAATGCAATCATGAGGGCCGGAGTTGCATCGGCTATTTTAGTTTCAGGAGTGATTTCACCAATGAGTGCACCCATGATGATGTACACGGCTACAGCGGCTGCAGAATTGAATACACCTCCTGTTTGAATCAACTGGTTACCAGTGCTACCACCTCCACCAAGGATGTTTAGCATAGGATTTACCACACAGTTCAGGATACACATACAGAAACCTGTAATGAAAGCACCGATCAAATACACAGTAAATACCAGACCCAGACTTTCTTTGGCATCTAACTGTCCGCTGAGCCACTGAACGATAATACCAGTAATACCTACAGCCAAACCAATCAGAGCAGTTTTCTTATATCCATATTTTGCAATCAGCATACCTGCCGGGATACCCATTACCAGATAGGCTACAAAGTTTCCGTAGTTACCAATCTGTGCCAGTACTTCAGAGATTTCACCTTGAGCTTTGATAATATTAGCCATCGGTGAGCATAGGTTGGTTACGAAAGCGATCATCGCGAATAGCGCAATCATCACGAGGATTGCTCCCCATTGTTTTTTTTCTTGTGTCATGATAATAATTACGAAATGATGTTTTTATAAAATAGTTAGAATTTATTCAGTTACTCCAAATTTGTAGATAGTGATTTGTTGATATTCATCTCCCGGAAGCAATACGGCCGATGGGAAATGAGCTTTATTCGGTGTATCGGGGAAGCATTGTGCCTCAAAGCAGACAGCACTTCTTGCGGGGAACGTAGCTCCATGTGCGCCTTCGAAACCGCCTAGCCAGTTGCCAGTATATAATTGTACACCATTTTCAGTAGTATATACTTCCATCGTTCTACCACTTTCAGGTTCGGTGCAGGTGGCAGCCAGGCTTAGTTCTCCTACTTCTGTTTTATTCAGTACATAGCAGTGATCATATCCGGTTCCGTTAATTAATTGCTGGAATTTGTCATCAATGCGTTCTCCAATGGTATGAGGAGTTCTGAAGTCCATCGGAGTGCCTTCAACCTTCAGTATTTCGCCTGTAGGAATAGAAACTTCATTAATGGGTACAAAGTAGTCTGCATGGATGGTAACGATATGGTCCAATATCGTAGGAGTCGGATTGGCAATACCAGCCAAGTTGAAGAAACCATGGTTGGTCAGGTTAACTACGGTTGCTTTATCTGTAGTAGCACGGTATTCAATGACCAGTGCATTGGCTTCGTTTTCCAGGCGGTAAGTCATTTCCACTTCTAAATTGCCGGGGAATCCTTCTTCACCGTCAACTGAGGTATAAGTAAAAATCACCGTCGATTCATTAGGTTGTACAGCATCCCATACTCTGGCATGAAAACCGGTAGGTCCTCCATGCAGTGAGTTAGGACCATTATTGATAGTCAGTTCATGCTCTTCTCCATATAAAGTGAATTTGCCATTGGCTATGCGGTTGCCATATCGGCCGATAGTTGTATTGAGGAAAGGTTCCGGACTGTTTATAACATGATCAATGCTGTCATGGCCTAAAATCACATTGGCGTATTGGCCTTTTTTATCGGGAACCATAATAGACAGGATGGCGCATCCGTAATTCGTTACTGCCACTTCCATTCCGAGTGCATTTTTCAGAATGTATAAGTCTGTTTTCTTACCATTTATACTTTTTTGAAAGTATTTTCTGTCCAAACCGGACAAGTTGTTTTCTATGTGGTTAGTGTTTATCATATGTAGGGTATTATTAAAATTCATTGCAAATAAAGAGAATTTCTTTTGTTCCCCCAAAGAAAAAGAAAGAAATGTGAGAAACATTTTAGGAAAGTTTAGGGATTAGGCATGGCGTGATAAACTGATTTTTTTTGTATGTTTGCCGCTGTTATCCTAAAAATGTAACATTTTTAATAAATGTCTAACTAAAAAAACGAATGTATCCTTTGAAATTTGAGCCTATTCTGAAGCAGACGCTTTGGGGAGGCGACAAGATTATCCCGTTCAAACATTTGAACGAAACATTGTCAAATGTAGGTGAGAGCTGGGAAGTTTCTGCTGTGGAAGGCAGCGAGTCTGTAGTTGCGAATGGACCCGATAAAGGGTTTACGTTGCCGGAAATGGTGCGTAAGTATAGAGAAGAGTTGGTGGGAGAATCCAACTACGCCCGTTTCGGAAATAAATTTCCTCTGCTGATTAAGTTTATTGATGCCAAGTTGGATTTGTCTATCCAGGTTCATCCGGGTGATGAATTGGCTAAGAAACGTCATAACAGCTTTGGTAAAAATGAAATGTGGTATGTGATTGCTGCTGATAAAGGTGCTAAATTGATTTCAGGTTTTTCAGAACAGATCACTCCCAAAGAATATAAAGAACGTGTTTATAATGGTACTTTTGCTGATGTATTGCAGACTTGTGAAATCCAGCCGGGAGATGTGTTTTATGTTCCAGCCGGTCGTGTTCACGGAATCGGTGCCGGAGCTTTTGTAGCGGAAATTCAGCAGACTTCAGATATTACTTATCGTATCTTTGATTACAACCGTAAGGATAAGGATGGTAAGACTCGTGAACTGCATACCAGTCAGGCGTTGGATGCTATCAACTTTACAGATGTACAAGATGATTTCCGTACAGCGTATGAACGCGAAGAGAATGAACCGGTGGAAATTGTAGCCAGTCCTTATTTTACAACCTCGGTTTATGATATGACAGAAGAAATCTCCTGTGATTATTCAGAACTTGATTCTTTTGTTATTTTTATCTGTACAGAAGGAGCCTGCACAATGGTGGATAATGAGAAAAATGAAATCCAACTGACTGCCGGTGAAACGGTCTTGTTCCCTGCTTCTGTAGAAGAGGTGACGATTATTCCTGATGGACGAGTTAAATTGTTGGAAACTTATGTGTAATACAGGCTTGTCCTATACAATCAACTAAAAGAAGCGCTGAAAGTCAGAAATTGATTTTTAGCGTTTTTTTATCGGAATAGCTTCCGGATTCTTCGCATGATTTTTACTCCCATCATAATGCCGTCAAAGGCAGCCATGCCTGTATTAAAGGCTCGCATCATGGAGTTGGTTTTGCCGGCTACAGGAACTGCAGGGGCTATAATTTCTTTTGCCAGTAAATTCATGGTTTGTTTCTGTCGTGTGATTTGCTGGCGCAAAACTTCTTTCTTTTGTATGATGCTTTCCAATGTAATCGGTTCAGAAGATAGACTAGATTGCTGATTCATGGTTGGGTAGTTTATGATTTCTGATGGTTTTCCAAAAATAATTCAGCTAGAAATCGGACCATCGGATTGATAATCCATTTCTTTTTGAAAATAAAAAGCAGTACAATCAGCAGAAGATGAAAGCTGGCAATCAAGCCAAAACTCACCATAAGTCCTCCTACATAAGGTTCTAAAATATAAGCCAGCATAAAGGAGGCATAAAACAAGGATACCATGCCCAATGTCACCACCAGTAATACCAGAATAAGGGTGGAGAGTAGAACACTTAGTTTTTCAGTCAGCTCCAGCTTGGTGTATTCTTTCTGCATTTGCAGGTATTTTTTGAATTCCAGGAAGAGTTGCTGTAGATTATCTATATTTTTATCGTCTGCAAACATGATATCCTTGTTTTAATAATTTATTCAGCCGATTCTTTCTTGATTTCACTGGCTATTTCGTCTACCAAATCTTCCATTTCATTTCTGCTGAGACGAATGCCTTTTTCGCGAAGAATGTCTGCTATTTTCCGGCGAGTATCTTCTCCTTTATCTGGTGCAAATAAAACACCTAAAGCGGCACCTACGGCTGCCCCACCCAAAAAAGCGGCTAATACATGTAATCCTTTCATAATGGTCTCCTTTCTTAATAATGGATAATTGATTTAAGTTTCTATGCAAAAATAACATTATTTTTTTTACTTGGTTCATATAAGTCGTATAAATTGCAGCTTTTTTTCATATATTCTTTGATTAATGCTGAATTTTGTCTTATTTTGCTCCAAAATTGGGTATGGGTTATATTTAATGAGTGCCTTGGAATTAATTATATAGATTAACTAAGAATAAGAAACATGAAAAAGTTAGCAGTATTGGGTATGGGAGTATGTATTGCGTTGGCATTTGCTTCCTGTAAATCAAGTGAAAGTGCTTATAAAAAAGCGTATGAAAAGGCAAAGCAGCAAGAACTGGCAGAACAGCAGCCTGCTGCACAAGTAGAAGAATCGGTGCAAGTGGCTCCGGTGGTTCCTGCTCCGGCTCAGCCCGTCGTTGTGGAAAGTACTCCTGCAATTGATGTGCGTCAAGAAAAAGTGACTGTAGTGGCTGGCGACTCCAATGGTTTGCTGGATTTTAGCGTAGTTTGCGGCAGTTTTGGTGTCAAGGCTAATGCTGAGAATTTAAAGAACTACCTGGATGCTGAAGGTTATCATGCTATGGTAGTCTTTAATGCAGAAAAGGCTATGTATCGGGTGATTATGAGTACCTTTGCTGATAAGGCTTCTGCTGCAGCTGCCCGAGATGCTTTCAAAGCAAAATATCCTAGCCGTACTGATTTTCAGGGGGCTTGGTTGCTTTATCGCATCAACTAAAAGTGTTTTACAAGTTAGAGTTCCGTATACTTTTTTTTTGATTTTTGCAGAGAGATCGAAAAAATAACAGATAAGTGAGTGGGTTGTGGCAGCTGCCTAGTTTTCTCTGTCTGTATATAAAACGGATTAGATAAAGAATTGTGAGTGAGAGGTGTTAGGTGATGAATTCACCTGACACCTCTTGTTGTTTTTGTGCTTATAAGTTTTATTAAATTAAAATAAGTTATAAAGGTATGAAGAAAACTAATTGTGCATCAAAAGTTTTTTATTTTTGCAACTTAGTATTAGATAAATACATATTAAGATGGAGCTACACTATATATTGAATGCCATAGAGGCAGCTTTAAAAGCTGGTACTCAGATACTTTCTATTTATAATGATCCTTGTTCGGATTTTGGAATCGAACAGAAGGCTGATCACTCTCCTTTGACTATTGCAGATAAGAAATCGCATGCAGTCATACAGGAAGAACTGGCTCATACGCCTTATCCGATATTGAGTGAAGAAGGCAAACTGTTGCCATTTGAGGAACGGATGGCATGGCATACCTTGTGGGTGGTTGATCCGTTGGACGGTACTAAGGAGTTCATTAAACGAAATGGTGAATTTACGGTTAATATTGCTTTAGTACATCAGGGTGTTCCTGTAATGGGAGTGATTTACTTGCCGGTGAAACAAGAATTATACTTTGCTGCCGATGATTTGGGCGCTTTTAAGCTGGAAGGTATTACTGCTTTAGAGGGGCGTACGATTGATGCGTTGATAGAGGCATCTGTACATCTGCCGCAAAAAGAAGAGAGAGAACAGTATGTAGTTGTGGCTTCGCGTTCCCATCTTTCACAGGAAACAGAAGATTATATCAGTTTGTTGAAGCAGCAACATAGACAAGTAGAACTGATTTCTTGTGGCAGTTCCATTAAAATCTGTAGAGTAGCTGAAGGTAAAGCAGATGTGTATCCGCGTTTTGCTCCTACAATGGAGTGGGATACAGCAGCTGGTCATGCCATTGCTCGTGCAGCCGGTATGGAAATCTATCAGGTAGGTTTGGAAGAACCATTGCGTTATAATAAGGAAAATTTGCTTAATCCCTGGTTTATTGTAGAACCTAAACATGAAACCATAGTACGATGACGTTCGAGATGAGCTTTGTGCTGCTGGCACTGGTGGGTATGGTAGTGGCCCTTGTATTGGATAAGATGCGTCCGGGAATGATTCTGTTTTCGGTGGTTGTCTTATTTCTTTGTGTGGGTATTCTGACTCCTCAGGAGATGCTTGAAGGCTTCAGTAACAAGGGAATGATGACCATAGCCTTACTGTTCTTAGTAAGTGAGGGTATTCGTCAGTCGGGGGCTTTGGGACAGTTGGTCAAGAAGCTTTTGCCAGAGGGGCATACCACGGTGCTTAAAGCTCAGCTACGCATGTTGCCGGTTATTTCGTTCATTTCGGCTTTTCTGAATAATACACCAGTGATAGTCATCTTTGCACCGATTGTAAAGCGTTGGGCGGAATCGGTAAAACTGCCGGCTACCAAGTTCTTGATCCCTTTGTCGTATGTTACGATCTTGGGCGGTATCTGTACGTTGATCGGTACATCTACTAACCTGGTGGTACATGGTATGATATTGGATGCCGGTTATCAAGGCTTTGGTATGTTTGAGTTAGCTAAGGTAGGTATCTTTATAGCCATTGCCGGTATTATATATCTCTTTTTGTTTTCTTCCCGGCTTTTGCCAGATGTGCGTCAGGATGCTATGAAGGAGGAAACAGATGAAGAAGAACGGTCTGACCTCCATCGGGTAGAGGCTGTACTCGGAGCCCGCTTCCCGGGTATCAATAAAAAACTGAGCGATTTTAACTTTGAGCGTCACTATGGAGCAGAGGTTAAAGAAATAAAACGTAGTGGGCAGAGCATAACAACCCGACTCGATGAAGAATATTTGCGCGAAGGAGATACGCTGGTCTTGATGGCCGACGACTCGTTTCTACAGACTTGGGGAGAATCTTCAGTCTTTGTGATGCTGGCCAACGGACGGGATACTGAGCCGGTACCGGGCCGCAAGAAGCGTTGGCTGGCTTTGGTGCTGCTGATTGGTATGATAGTAGGGGCCACGATAGGCGAATTGCCATGGTTTAAGGAAACATTTCCTCAGGTGGAGTTGGATATGTTTTTCTTTGTTTCTGTGACTACTATCATTATGGCTTGGACTAAGATTTTTCCGGCACGGAAATACACTAAATATATTTCGTGGGATATCCTGATTACCATTGCTTGTGCTTTTGCTATCAGTAAAGCCATGGTAAATTCTGGCTTGGCAGATGCTTTGGCTAGTTATATTATCGGGTTGACTGAGCATTACGGACCGCATGTATTGTTGGCGGTGATCTTTATCTTAACCAATCTCTTCACGGAGTTGATTACAAACAATGCCGCAGCTGCGCTGGCTTTTCCGCTGGCATTGTCCATTTCAGCACAATTAGGAGTCAGTCCCATGCCGTTTTTTGTGGTGATTTGTATGGCAGCGTCTGCCAGTTTTTCCACTCCTATCGGTTATCAGACAAACCTCATTGTGCAAGGTATCGGTAACTATAAGTTTACAGACTTTGTACGGGTAGGATTACCGTTGAATATCATCACTTTTTTGATATCGATTTTTTTGATTCCATATATATGGCCTTTTTAAATAGTTAGCAGATGATGAAAGAAAAAGACAATCATATTTATCCGATATTCGACCGCATGTTGGCTCGGACGGATAAGGAGGAACTGCTGCATCAGCATGGGCTGATGATTTGGTTTACCGGCTTAAGCGGTTCAGGCAAGAGCACTATCGCTATTGCCTTGGAACGGGAGTTGCATCAGCGCGGCATCTTGTGTCGCATTTTAGATGGAGACAACATCCGTAGCGGTATCAATAATAACTTGGGGTTTACGGAAGCAGACCGAGTGGAAAATATCCGCCGTATCGCAGAAGTTTCTAAACTGTTTATAGATACGGGTATCGTGACGCTGGCTGCCTTTATCAGTCCTAATAATGATATTCGTGAGATGGCAGCCGATATCGTAGGTAAGGATGATTTTCTGGAAATCTATGTCAGTACTCCTATTGAAGAATGCGAGCGTCGTGATGTGAAAGGTTTGTATGCTAAAGCAAGACGGGGTGAAATCAAGAATTTTACCGGTATTTCTGCCCCGTTTGAAGCTCCTGTGCATCCGGCCTTAAAGCTTGATACTTCCGTATTGAGTCTGGAAGAATCTGTTAACCAATTGTTGGAGCTGGTATTGCCCCGTATACAGAAGAAATAATTGCATTATGAAAGAAGAATATAATTTGAGCCACCTGAAAGAACTTGAAGCAGAGTCTATTCATATTATCCGCGAGGTGGCAGCGGAGTTTGAAAACCCGGTGATGCTTTACAGCATCGGTAAGGATTCATCAGTTATGGTTCGTCTGGCTGAAAAGGCATTCTACCCAGGCAAGGTGCCGTTCCCGTTGATGCATATTGACTCAAAGTGGAAGTTCAAGGAAATGATTCAGTTCCGCGATGAATATGCTAAAAAATATGGCTGGAACTTGATCGTTGAGAGTAATGAAGAAGCTTTCAAGGCTGGGGTGGGACCTTTTACACATGGTAGTAAAGTGCATACAGATCTGATGAAGACGCAGGCATTGCTGCATGCACTCGATAAATACAAATTTGACGCAGCTTTTGGCGGTGCCCGCCGTGATGAGGAAAAATCGCGTGCTAAAGAACGGATTTTTTCTTTTCGTGATAAGTTCCATCAATGGGATCCTAAGAACCAGCGTCCGGAGTTGTGGGATATCTACAATGCCCGGGTTCATAAAGGGGAAAGTATCCGTGTATTCCCGTTGAGTAACTGGACGGAACTGGATATCTGGCAATATATCCGTTTGGAGAACATTCCCATAGTACCGCTTTATTTTGCTAAGGAACGTCCTGTGGTAGAAATAGATGGTAACTTGATTATGGCAGATGACGAACGTCTGCCCGAACAGTACCGCGACCAGATTCAGATGCGTATGGTGCGTTTCCGTACTCTGGGTTGCTGGCCGTTGACAGGGGCTGTGGAAAGCAGTGCCGATACAATTGAAAAAATTGTAGAGGAAATGATGACCACTACCAAAAGTGAGCGTACCACCCGTGTCATTGATTTCGACCAAGAAGCGAGTATGGAACAGAAGAAGCGTGAAGGCTACTTCTAAGCAATGTAGGTTTAATATGTAAGAAGAATAGAAATGGAAGATTCTAAACTGGATATAAAGGCTTTTCTTGATAAAGATGAGCAGAAAGATTTGCTGCGTTTTCTCACAGCCGGTTCGGTGGATGATGGTAAATCAACTTTGATAGGACGTCTGCTGTTCGACAGTAAAAAACTGTATGAAGATCAGCTGGATGCCTTGGAACGTGATAGTAAGCGGATGGGAAATGCCGGTGAGCACATTGATTATGCGTTGTTGCTGGATGGTTTGAAGGCGGAACGTGAACAGGGGATTACCATTGATGTGGCATACCGCTATTTTTCTACCAACAATCGTAAGTTTATTATTGCCGATACTCCGGGGCATGAGCAGTATACGCGCAATATGGTAACTGGTGGCTCTACGGCCAATCTGGCCATTATTCTGGTGGATGCTCGTACGGGTGTTATCACTCAGACTCGCCGTCATACTTTCCTGGTTTCGTTGCTGGGTATCAAGCATGTGGTATTGGCTGTCAATAAGATGGATTTAGTGGATTTTTCAGAGGAACGCTTCCAAGAGATCGTTTCTGCCTATAAAGAATTTATTGCTCCCCTGCACATTCCTGATGTAACTTGTATTCCGCTTTCAGCACTTGATGGTGATAATGTAGTAGAGAAGTCAGCACGTACGCCTTGGTATCATGGTATTTCGCTGCTGGATTATCTGGAAACTGTGCCCATTGACAATGATCATAATTTGGAGGATTTCCGTTTTCCGGTGCAATATGTGTTGCGTCCTAACCTTGACTTCCGCGGTTTTTGTGGTAAGATCGCATCAGGTGTAGTGCGTAAGGGGGATGAAGTTATGGCTTTGCCTTCTGGAAAGCGTTCGCATATCAAGAGCATCGTGACCTACGACGGAGAATTGGATTATGCTTTTCCGCCGCAGTCGGTGACTCTGACATTGGAAGATGAAATCGATGTGTCACGAGGTGAAATGTTGGTGCATCCTGATAATCTGCCGATGATGGATCGTAACTTTGAAGCCATGGTGGTGTGGATGGATGAGGAACCTATGGATATGAACAAGTCTTTCTTCATTAAGCAGACCACCAATTTGAGTCGTACTCGCATTGACAGCATAAAGTATAAAGTGGATGTAAATACCATGGAGCAGCTGTCTGTTGAAAATGGCAGACTGACTCAAGAAACGGTGCCCATGCAGCTTAATCAGATAGCTCGTGTGGTCTTTACTACAGCTAAGGAACTGTTTTTTGACCCTTATCATCAGAATCATGCTACCGGTGCCTTTATTTTGATAGACCCGATTACAAACAATACGTCGGCAGTGGGTATGATTATCGACAAGGTTGCTGACACAGAGATGCATCAGGCACAAGACCTTCCGGTAATTGATTTGCAGAAGCTAGGAATTTCAGTAGAACATTATGAGGCTATCGAAACAGCTGTAAAGGATTTGAAGCGCCAGGGAGTGGAAATCATTATTAAGAAATAATCAGTCAGAAGATATACCATTATGGGATTGTTAGAATTTAATAAATTACCCATCAACACCCTGGTGGGTGCCGATTGGAAGACTTTTAAAGAGGTGACGAGAGGTCGCCAGATTGATGCCGGCTATAAAGGAAAGTATCGTCTGACTAAAGCGGTAGACTGGATGCTTTCATCACTGGCTCCGTTGCAGGATCGCCGGTATGAAAAACTGTTGGCGAATAAGCCGTTGGAACATGACCCCGTTTTTATCTTGGGGCATTGGCGTAGCGGTACAACCTTTGTTCACAATGTATTTTCGTGCGACAAGCATTTTGGCTATAACACCACTTATCAAACGGTATTTCCTCACTTGATGATGTGGGGACAGCCTTTCTTTAAGAAGAACATGAGCTGGCTTATGCCTGACAAGCGTCCCACGGACAACATGGAACTGGCAGTAGACTTGCCGCAGGAAGAAGAGTTTGCTCTGGCCAATATGATGCCCTATACTTATTATAATTTCTGGTTCTTCCCTAAATATCAGCAGGAGTATGCCGATAAGTATTTACTGTTTAATGACATTACACCAGAAGAACTGAAGAAATTTGAAGAGGTATTTGTTAAGCTTATCAAGATTTCACTGTGGAATACCCATGGCACTCAGTTCCTGAGCAAGAATCCGCCTCATACAGGTCGTGTCAAGGAATTAGTCAAGATGTTCCCCAATGCCAAGTTTATCTACCTGATGCGTAATCCGTATACGGTATTTGAAAGCACACGCAGTTTCTTTACCAATACCATTCAACCATTGAAATTGCAGGATATCAGTAACGAAGAGTTGGAGCAGAATATTCTGTCTATCTATGCTAAACTGTATCATAAGTATGAAGCGGATAAGCATGTCATCCCGGCCGGCAATTTGATAGAAGTGAAATTCGAGGACTTTGAAGCCGATGCCATGGGAATGACTGAGCATATCTACGATGCATTGAGTATTCCGGGTTTTGCTGAAGCTAGAGCTGATATTGAAAAATATGTGGGCGGTAAGAAAGGCTATAAAAAGAACAAATATAAGTATGATGACCGTACTGTGCAGTTGGTGCAGGAGCATTGGGGATTTGCTCTGGACCAGTGGAAGTACAGCCTGTAAAATGGGAAAGTGAAATATGAGGATTCATAAGATGATAAGTAGAGTAGCCTTGCTGGGACTCTTGTGGAGTGCGACTCCCTTGGTTGCTCAGGAACAGTCTCGTGTGGAATTGATTCCTTTTGGGGATATGGACCAATGGGTGGACCGTCAGATTAAGGAGTCGGGTATTATTGGCGGTGCTACGAAACATGTGTATGCCATTGCACCTACCCAAACGATTGTGGGCAGTGAGGCTTATCGTAATTTGGGTGGTTCTCCTTGGGCTACTTCCAATGTTATGGCGAAAGTAGCTGGTATTACTAAAACCAATACATCGCTTTTCCCGGAACAGCGTGACGGAGGATTCTGTGCCCGTATGGATACGCGTATGGAAAGTGTTAAAGTATTCGGTTTAGTTGATATTACAGTATTGGCTGCCGGATCAATGTTTTTGGGTTCGGTACATGAGCCGATTCGCGGAACAAAGAATCCGCAGAAAATGTTGAATTGCGGAATTCCGTTTACCAAGAAACCTATAGCCGTTCAGTTTGATTATAAAGTTAAAATGTCCGACCGGAAAAATCGTATCCGGGCCACAGGTTTCAGCCGGATTACTGATGAGGAAGGCAAGGATTTTCCAGAGGTGAATCTCTTTCTGCAGAAGCGCTGGGAGGATAAGGACGGAAACCTTTATGCCAAGCGAATTGCTACGATGGTGGTGCGATTTGATTCTACTACGACAGGATGGCGTAATAATGCAACTTATTCCATAATGTACGGTGACATTACGGGTAAGCCTGAATATAAACCTCACATGATGCGTCTACAGGTGCAGGAACGTTATGCTGTCAACAGTAAGGGCGAGAGTGTGCCGGTGAAAGAGGTGGCTTGGGGAACAGCTGATGACATTCCAACTCATTTGCTTCTGCAATTTACCTCCAGCCATGGAGGAGCCTATGTCGGTTCACCAGGCAATTCCTTTTGGATAGACAATGTAAAATTGGTCTATTGATAAATATTTGGTGAATGTTTCACCTATTTTGCCTTGAAAATCAATTCTTTTTGGTGAAAGGTGAAAGATACATTCTGCGGGTTTTACCTTCTATTAAATGGGGTGTTTCATCGTTTCATTCTGTACAATTTAGGTGAATGAAACGATGAAACACTCCTGTGTTTTGTTTCAATTTCTTCTGGATATCTTCTTTTTTCTGTTTACAAAGCTATAGTTTTTGTGACTAATTCTTGGGAAGTAGTGCACTAATTTCTGTATAATTAGTAGCTTAAAGTACCATTTGGATTTTGTAGAATACCATCAAAAACTATTTTTTTGTTTAAAAGACATTTGCAGACAGATTAAATTGTTTTGCTATTTGCTTGGATTCATTATAACTCATTGAATAATAAAATGTTTCAGTGAATGGTGAAAGGTGAGTGTTACAGGTTCTTATATAAAAAAAGAGAGCTTCCAAAAAAATGGAAGCCCTCTTCATACAAGCATTATACCTAATATAACTAGATGTTATTCCAAAATAACTACACGGTTCAGGAAGTTCTTTTCAAACATATTATCTGTACCTCCAAATCCAACTAGTTCCAATTGCTCTTTATTTACGCCTTCGGCAATCAAGGCATCATAAACAACCTGTGCACGCTTTTCAGAAAGTTTTTGGTTTAATGCAGCGCTACCAGTAGCTTTATCAGCATAACCTGCAACTTTGTATTTTTTGTCGGGATTTGCCTTCAAAGTTTTCGCAGCTAATTTAATGTTTACCTTGCCATAATCATCAAGCTTAGCACTACCAATCTTGAAGAAGATAGCACGTGTACCAGCAGTCTGTACCTCCTTGGTTACTTCTACTGTTTTGCCTTCTGCATTCTTCAAAGCCATGCGTGTATTTTCCAGTTCAGCTTGCGATTGAGCTAGTTCTTCGCGATACTTGTTGATTTCTTCATTCAAAGCATCTTTGTCAACTTTAGCAGAAGCCGGGATAAACTTTTTGCCACCGAAAGTATAAGTAGCACCTAAGTTCCAGCGACTAAAAGCTTCAGCCTTGCGGCAGTCACTAGCATCACCGAAGATAGAAGGAGTGGCACCGAAGCGACCTTCCAAATTGATAGCCCATTTCTTATTGATATTATAGGCAGCTCCCAGACCTACCGTTGCACCTAGGCGGCCTTTGAGTCCGTGACGATGATAGTTGTTAATTTGCTGGCCATTATTGTTGCCATCATAAGAGATACTGGCATCTACAGCGCGAGTTACATTCATGGTAGGACCACCAAATGCATAGACATCAAATTTGCGGTTCGGATTGTAGCCAGCAAATAAGTTGATGACATTCACCATAACATCCAGATTAATGTCCATTCCCTTTACACAGTAAGCATGGTATTGAGTATCCTGTTGGTCTAAGCTATACCATAACCCGCCTACTTGACCGCGTACACCAAAGACTGGAGTAATCAGCTTACCTAAAGAAAAATTAAAGTTGAATGTGGGTGTATTGAATCCATCGTTGATGATGGAAGAGATACCAGCCCCAGCGCCTATAAATATATTATCTGAAGCCTTTTCAGAAATATATCTTTGGCGTTCCTGTGCATTTACTCCTGAACAGATACCTGCCAGCAGCAAAGAGGCTATCATAAATCTACTTTTCATATTTTTTATTTTTAATTGAACAATGATGAATAAACTGAGGTTTAGTCAGCCCATATGATACCACCACCGGCGTTGTTGTCGTTGCCATGGCCATGACCATGACCGTGAGAAGGACCATGTCCCGGAATTATTTTATTTTCTTCGATGGTCATTTCTGTAGTAGAGTATTCCTCAGATTTTACTGTACCCAGCTTAACTGTAGCCTTTGTATTGTTTTGGTTAAATGTATAAGTAGTAGTAACTGTTTTGTACACCAATGATAAGGTGGTACGAGAATTAGCATATACATTGAAGGTAGCAGTTTTTTCCTCTTCCTTATATGTATTTTTGATGCTGTTAGCAAAGTTTTGAATATATGCTTTTGCTTCAGCCGAGATACCTTCTTCGAAAGCAACACCGTTTTCAGCTAACTTCAAACCGCTTTTTACTATATAAGTACGAGTTGTATTGTTCCACCAACTCATTGTCTGATTGTCAATATTAGCTTCTTTCTTATCATTTTTAGTATCAGTGGATTCTGTTCTTGTAATTTCAGCCGGGCTGTTTTTTTCCTGCAACATGATGGTCGGAGTAATGTTAGCATATTGGCCAGCCAGCAAAGCTGGAACAGTTACATTGATAGTAGAAGAATATGTTTCACCGTCTTTTACATAAGTAGCAGTAACAGCTTGAGTTTTTGCACTTAAAGCCGGATTACCGATGAATACCAGTTTGTCTACACTCGGTTCGAACGTGGACTGGTTTGTTACATCTGTTACATTACCTGCTCTGTCTGTAAACAGAACAATAGGACTGATAACAGCTTGTGCATTAGCCGGTTTTACGTCTACATTGAATTCTTCTTTTTCACAAGCAGTGAAAGTTGTAGCTAAAGCTACCATAACCAGAGCAAATGCTGCGCTGATTCCCTTAAAGAATTTAGTTTTCATCATTTAAAATAATAATTAGTAATTTAACAATTCAGATTTAATAAAATATGGGTTAAAACTATTTGCTTTCATGATATTATCACTAGTTTCAGCTTTGTATTGTTTATAATACTTCCGTTCATTTCCTGCATTATAAATAATACCGAAATTATCGGAAGGCATTACACGAGGCCAATGCTTGTAGCGTTTGTATCTATATGGTGGCAATGCTACTTGAAATCTAAATCCTCCATTGCTTTTCGCCCCTTTGGCTTTCATTGCATAAAGCCCGATGGAACAATAGCGGAAATGGCGAATCATTTCAGCTCTGATACCTTTTTCTTTTAGCAGGTATTGTTCTCCTTTGATTGTAAATTCCGTGTTATATCTTGGCCAGTAAAAGCTAGCCCCTAAAGACCAAGTCAGCGTCATGGAAGAATCATAAATAAATCGAAATCCATCCCAATAATTAGCTCCGGTGTAGCCGATTCGTCCGAGTAGGGAAAAGCGCTCATCTCGAAAATGATAATCCATATCTAAGTCTATACCATACCGTCCACCATTGAATGTGCCAGCTGTCAACTTGCCGAAGATATGATAAGGGAGTCTGAATTGTTGAGACAATGTAAGATGACCTGGATGAACTTTATCTTCCAATATGCCATATCCGTCATTGTATATAGGTATGATTACCTGACCAGTGAATTTCATACCCTTCCATAACGAAATTTCTACGGCTGGACTTAAGTCAAACAAGGCTTGATACACTTGTGTGATAATTAGATTCATGAAAGATAGTTGTGGATAAACCAAAATGTCTACTTTAAACAAAGAACTATTTTTCCTTTTTACCTTTCGCGCTTGCTTCCAAGAGTTGCCTAAGTCATAGCTTACGTTCCAGTCAGTCCGCTTAGTTTCCGGTATACTATCACCTCCAACAGGATAGTAATAGAGAGAGATTTGAGGCACGTTATTATCCAAAACCACGATTCTACATGGCTTTCCGGAGGGTAAACCCATTTTCTGAATGACATCAACCGCCTTTCCAATACCTACTCCATTCAAGCGATAAGCCGAATTTTGCAATACATAGGTACGTTCCTGACGATCTTCTGTCCATCCTACATTTTCAAAGCCCAATGCAACAAGTGTTTCTACAGCTTCTTTCCCAGACTGTGTCTGACCCATCACGGGTTGCCAACAGCTTACAGAGAATGCTATAAAAGCAGCTATTTTTCTGACAATCAAGCATTTGTTCATGTTTGGGTTATTATACCTCATTCTTTAATTTTCTATCATCTATATTTCGCTGCAAAAATAGATACATTTTTGCGAATGCCAAAATAAAATAGATAAAAAAGATTGATTTGTATTATTTTTTTCACTTTTGCATTATATTTGTAACTCTATTATAATTTATATCATAAATGCGGTAAAAGAGAAACCGTTTTCTGTTTACTTTCATCTATAAGCTGGGCGTAAATTTGAGTAGTCCGTATATCAGTATGTCCTAATAATTTTGATATGCTATATAGATCTGCTCCGGAAGCCAAGAGTAGTGTAGCATAAGTATGGCGGGCACAGTGAAACGTGATGTGTTTTTTTATCCCTGCCGTTTCTGCCCATTGCGGCAATAGGATATTACTTCTGCCTAAAGTTATAAGCCCTTCAAAAACTTTAGCATCTTTTGAAATAGCCTTTTGAGGTTTCGGTAATAGGTTGATTGCTTCAGGATGTAGAGGAATAATGAGTGGAGTAGTTGTTTTTTGCTGAGTAATATGTAACCAGGTACTTCCATCTTCCTTCTGTTTGATATGTTGCCATTTCAAGGATATGAGATCACAATGCCGTAATCCGCTATAGCAGCTAAATAAAAAGGCTCTTTTTAGTAGAACATTCACTAAAGGGGTATTTGCTAAGCGTTTTAGTTCTTTAAATGTTAGATAAGCCCGTTCTGTATGATATTTAATTGGTATACTTTCATATTTTAATCTTAAAAAAGGATTGTTTGGTATTAGATTTGCTCTTTCAGCGCAATTCAATACATGTCTAAGAGCTTTGAAATAACAGACAATTGTATTAGGATGGAGTCTTTTTTCAATTGTACAATGAGCATGGTTGATTTGTTTCAAATAGCTGATAAAGTCAGTGATATATTCTTCATTTATTTGAGTCAATGGGATGCTTTTCTCCGAAAACTTAGTCAAATGCACACATAAGGCACGAAGCAGTTTTTTTTTAGCCGGTCTTGTCTTTTCATCTGCTAGAATCTGCTGAATATAGTCTGTTAAATCCACAGGAGACAGATTTTGGCTAAAAAATCCATAATTTCTATTTTGCAATGCTATGATTTCTTTTGCTTTAATCGCATTGGCTAGACATAGCATTTCTTGGTTTTGTAGGCGGTCTGTTTTACAGTGTTCAGGAATGAGATAAAGTTTAAGACTTCTACAATATCTTTTGCCATGGCTGTTGATGTCTAAATAGAGTGATTTACGACCATTAGTTAACTCTCTACATCTGATTCTAACGGGCTCTTTTAGTGTTACTAAATCTGCGAGTTTCATATTCTGTTCTTTTTTTTATGGTGATATAGAATAATGAATATAAGAAAAACACTGAGTAAACATGGGTTTACCCTCCGGAAAGCCATGTAGAATCGTGGTTTTGGATAATAACGTGCCTCAAATCTCTCTCTATTACTATCCTGTTGGAGGTGATAGTATACCGGAAACTAAGCGGACTGACTGGAACGTAAGCTATGACTTAGGCAACTCTTGGAAGCAAGCGCGGAAGGTAAAAAGGAAAAATAGCTCTTTGTTTAAAGTGGATATCTTGGTTTATCCTAGATTGTATTATAAAAATCGTATCATTACGCAGGTATATCAAGCTTGTCTGGAAATGAATCCTACTGTAGAAGTTTCGTTATGGCGTGGTTCAAAATTGACAGCTCAGGTAAAGATTCCAGTATATAATGACGGGTATCCTTACGAAATGAAAAATGTACGTCCGGGATATCTGACACTGGAACAGCAAGTACGCTTACCTTATAATATTTGGGTGCGTGGTGTAGTGGGTGTGTTCGATACGAGGAGCTATGGCGGAGAAATCAGTTTGTTTCATCCTTTTAAAGATGAACGCTTCTCTGTAGAAGGAAAGGTCGGTTTAGTGGGAATTGGATATTTTGATTCCATGAATTCTTTTCTTTATAACGGTGAAAACAGAGTTTATTGGTCGGCTGGAGGTAATTTCTATTGGCCGAAATATAATACACAGTTCCGGTTGCTGACCGAGCAGTATATGCGTGGAGAAGTAGGAGTGAAGGCCGAAATGATTCGTCATTTCCGTTATTGCTCCATCGGCTTTTACGCAGTGAAGGCTCGGAATGTGAAGACTAACGGAGGATTTAAGTTTGCTGTAGCTTTGCCACCTTATAAATATAAGAGACGTGGCTATATGCCTAGAATCTCGACTTCACAGACTATGGGACTTTCTTATAATGCCGGAAATGAGACCAGATACTATTTGATGCCTTACAGTAGAAGTGATCAGAGTATATTTAACAGTAATCAATTTAATCCAATTTTTATAAAGTCTGAAATAGCAAAGTAAATTTTAATTTTTAATTATTTAGAAAACGATGAAAAGTGTAAAAATAAGTGCCAAAATGTTTTTGGCTGTTGCTGCTGTAGCTAGCATCGCTTTGACTAGCTGCGAAAAGGAAGATTTTAATGTAGATGTTCCTAGCATTGAAATTCCGAATATTCAGTTCCCCGAAGCTAAAGACGGTACAGTTTACGTGATGTTGTCTGCTTCTGCTTCTGATGGTACCCTGTTGAATGGTGTTACTTTTGCCAGTGATAATGAAAAATATCCGGCTACAGATGGTATTATTACTGTAACAGGTGAAGCTGTTACATTGACTATTACAGCTTCCAAGGATGGTTACCTGACAGATTCTAAGAAGATTACTGTGACTCCGATGCCTAACCAATTGGCTTCTTTGCCCATCAACTTTGTATTGAGCGGTGTAGAAGTAGAAGATGTTCCGGTAGTAGAAGGTGTTACTAAACCGAACGAAGGTACAGTTGAATCTACTGTCACTCTGCCTACTCCGGAAGGTCAGTTCCAGGCAGGTACTTATAAGACTACTGTACAGGCTCCGACTGCAGCTCCGTTCTTGAATGACGATCAGAAAAAAGCATTGAATGAAGCTATTGATAAACTGACTGCTCCTGCTACTCGTGGTGCTGCTGAAGATTTGCAGGTGGCAAAGGATATGTTGCGTGCTAAAGTGAATGCTTTCGCTACCAAGGTTCCTACAGTAGAAAAGGAAATCGAATTTACTTTGGATAAGGCAGCTTCAAAGGTAGAAATCGTGATGACTAGCCACACTGCTACTACAGATATCACAATCTCTGCTGAAGTAAACGGTAAAACTTATTCTGTAAACGGTTCATATACTACTTATACTAGCACAGTGTATACTCCAAAGGCTGACGGTACAGCGATTGGTCACGGTCATGGTCATGGTCATGGCAATGATGCCAATGCTGGTGGTTCTGAAGGTACTCCTCAGGCTTAATAGATAGTCTTTATCTGATAGTATAACTGTTCAAAACGAGAAAAAATGAAATATAAATTTTTAATGTTATCCCTTATCCTGGCAGGCGCTTCTGTAGCGAATGCCCAGGATAACCCTAAGTTCACCGACAATCTTTTTGTCGGTGCGGGCGTGGGAACAATGACTGTCTTTAATGATGGTTTGAATTCACCCACTTTTAACATGAACATTCAGGTAGGTAAGTATATCACTCCTACTTGGGGGGTAAGAGGTGTGTTGAGCGGTGGATGGCAGAGCCTTGAAAAGCAGAACAATGGCTTCAGCGATTATTGCAAGAAGTTCGGTGAACTGAATCTGGATGCCATGATTAATCTGAACAGCCTCTTTGGTAACAAGAATATGGAACGTGCGCTGGATGTGTATTTGTTCGGAGGTCCGACTATCAATATTTCATCAGCTGTCAGCGGCATGGTGACTTATGGCTCAAATGTCCCTTCTGCTTATCCTGAAAATGGTGCAGCTGTGGAAATGACCCCAAAAGCACATTTTGCTTCAGACGATGCTAAACTTCGTGTAGGTGCTACTGTAGGTTTGGGCTTAGCTTATAATATCAATAAATTCTGGGCTATCAATCTGGAAGCTCGTGCAGGTGTTGCTCCGTCTATTTTTGGTATGGGTAGCGATTGCAACAAGGCTGAAGCTACTGGCCGCCTGAACATCGGTGCTACTTATACTTTTGGTGGCAAGAAGTTCGTTCCGGCTTCTGCACGCGTTGATAAAGAAGCTGTAAACGAAGAAATCAACAAGTATCGTGCCGAGTTGGAAGATACTAGAGCTAGTTTGGTGGAAACTGAAAGAGCTTTGGCTTCTGCTAAGGAAAATCCGATCATCAAGGAAGTGGTGAAGGAAAAGATTGTACCGGGGCCGCGTGCTATCTTCTTTAAGATTGGTAGTGCTAAGATCGACTGCTATGGTATGGTAGACATCCGTCTGGCTGCTGAAGAACTGAAGGCTAATCCGGACAAGAAGTATAGAGTAGTTGGCTATGCTGATAAGGCTACAGGTAGCGTTCAGTTGAACCAGACTCTGACTGAAAAACGTGCGAAAGCAGTATATGATGCCCTCATTGCTGAAGGTGTTAACAAAGATCAGGTTGAATACATCGGTGCTGGTGGTACTGATAATATGTTCTTTGATAAAGATCACTTGAATCGTGTGGTTATCATGAAGTAAATCGTGAAAAAGAGTCAGATATTCTTCTGAATTCCAAAAAAGGGCTTCCGATTTTTTCGGAAGCCCTTTTTTGTGCATCAAATAATTATCTGTATTTTTGTGCGCAGATATGAGTAGAATAGTTGCTATAGATTATGGCCGGAAACGGACAGGCGTGGCTGTAACAGACACGCTGCAGATGATTGCCAATGGGTTGACTACAGTTCCTACCCATGAGTTACTGGCATTTCTGGTAGATTATGTGTCCCGCGAATCTGTGGAGCGCATTGTAATAGGACTTCCGAAGCAAATGAACAATCAAGCTTCGGAAAGCATGAAGTATATTGAGCCGTTTGTGCGCTCCTTAAAGAAAAAACTGCCTGATATGCCGGTAGAGTTTGTGGATGAACGGTTTACTTCGGTTTTGGCGCATCGTACTATGCTTGAAGCTGGACTGAAGAAAAAAGATCGTCAAAATAAGGCGTTAGTTGATGAAATCAGTGCTACCATTATCTTACAGAGTTATTTGGAAAATAAACGTTTAAAATTTTAAAGAATGATATTACCTATTTATGTATACGGGCAACCCGTATTGAGAAAAGTTGCTGAGGATATTACGCCGGATTATCCTAATTTGAAGGAACTGATTGCTAATATGTATGAAACTATGGACCATGCTGACGGGGTGGGATTGGCAGCTCCTCAAGTAGGTTTGGCTATCCGAGTGGTGGTTGTAGATCTGGATGTGCTTTCTGAAGATTTTCCTGAGTACAAAGGGTTTAGAAAATGTTATATCAATGCCCATATTCTGGAGGTAGCCGGTAATGAAGTATCTATGGAAGAAGGATGCTTAAGTTTGCCGGGAATTCATGAGTCGGTGAAACGTGGAGATAAAATTCATGTGAAGTATATGGATGAGAATTTTGTAGAACATGATGAATGGGTGGAAGGTTATTTGGCTCGTGTGATGCAGCATGAATTTGATCATCTGGAAGGACATATGTTTATCGACCATCTGTCGGCTCTTCGTAAGCAGATGATTAAGGGTAAGCTGAATGCTATGCTCAAGGGTAAGGCACATTGTACCTATCGGGTAAAAACTGTGAAATAAGTCTTTTATAGTTGGTATAAAAGGTACAAAAAACCTAAAAAGTAATAGGCTAATTCTGTGAACTGAGCAAAAAAAATTATTTTTGCTCAGTTTCATGCTTTTATAAGACCCAAATGATAAAAAAAATACTGATAGCTCTACTGCTATTTCCGATGTTGATTTCAGCGCAAATAAATACGGAGCGTGTCATGACCATTGCCCGTAATGCGTTGTATTTTGAAGATTATGTGCTCTCTATCCAATATTTTAATCAGGTAATCAATGCTAAACCCTATCTGTTCGAGCCTTATTTTTTCCGTGGATTGGCCAAAATCAATTTGGAAGATTTTCAAGGAGCCGAATCAGACTGTAATGAAGCTATCAAGCGAAATCCTTTTGTAGTGGGGGCTTATCAGATCCGTGGATTGGCTCGCGTACGTCAGGAAAAATTTGACGGGGCTATTTCTGATTATAAGTCGGCTTTGAAGTACGATCCGGAAAATCTGGTGCTGTGGCATAATCTTTCATTATGTCATCTGCAGAAAGAGGATTTTGTGTCGGCTAAAGAAGATTTGGGTAAGTTGCTGGAGATTGCCCCTCGTTATACTCCTGCTTATCTGATGAGGGGAGAGGTGTATCTGAAGGAAAAAGACACGATTCAGGCTATCCGTGATTTTGATAAAGCGATAGATTTGGACCGATATGATGCAAACGGGTGGAGTGCACGGGCTATTGTGCGTATGCAGCAGGGACGTTATCAAGAGGCAGAGAGTGATTTGAATCAAGCTATTCATCTCAGTGTGAAAAATGCCGGTCACTACATTAACCGTGCGTTGTCACGTTTCTATCAGAATAATCTGCGAGGAGCGATGAGTGATTATGATTTGGCACTTGATATTGATCCTCATAATTTTCTGGGACATTATAATCGGGGACTTTTACGTGCTCGGGTTGGGGATGATAACCGGGCCATCGAAGATTTTGACTTTGTATTGAAGATGGAACCTGATAATATGCTGGCACTTTTTAATCGGGGAGTGTTGCGGGCACAAACCGGAAACTTCAGAGGAGCGATTGCTGATTATTCTAAGGTGATTGAAGAATATCCCCGATTTGAAGCGGGGTATTATTATCGGGCTGCTGCCCGAAAAAAAATCGGTGACCGCAAAGGGGCAGAGAAGGATGAGTTTAAACTGATGCAGATGCAACTTGATAAGATGAATGGGGTAACGGCTGATGCTCAAAATACAAGTGGTGGAAAAAATAGCACTGAGAAAGAGCAGGAAAAGACCCGGAAAAAATCTGATAAGAATGTAGAAAACTACCGTAAGATTGTCATTGCCGATGATGAAGAAATGAATCAGCGCTATTCGAGTGATTATCGGGGGAGAGTGCAGGATAAGAATGTGGCCATTAAACTAGAGCCAATGTATGCATTGACTTATTATGAAAAGATCAGTGATGTAAAGCGCGCTGTACATTACCATAAGTTTATCGATGAATTAAATTATTCTAAACTATTTCCTAAGATGCTGCAGATTACGAATATGGAATCGCCGCTGACAGAGGAACAGGTTCGTTTTCATTTTGCCTTGATTGATGGACATACTTCCGATATTGTATCTGATGAACGCAGTGCGGTGAAGCGCTTTATGCGTGGTCTGGACTTTTATCTGGTGCAGGATTTTGACAGTTCAGTGGAAGATTTTACCAAGAGCATCCTGCTGGATGGAAATTTTTTCCCTGCTTATTTCATGCGTGCATTGGTGCGTTGTAAACAGTTGGAATACCAAAAAGCAGAAATGGCTGCTCAAGGGGGAGGATCTATAGTGGAAGATGATAAGAAAACATCAGTCTCTGCTTTGGATTATGATATTGTCAAGAAGGATTTAGATCAGGTGATTAAGCTGGCTCCAGATTTTGTCTATGCCTATTATAACCGAGGTAATGTAATGGCTGGACTAAAAGATTATCGTGCAGCTTTGGTCGATTATGATGAGGCGATTGCCCGGAATCCGAATTTTGCAGAAGCTTATTATAACCGTGGGTTGACGCATATTTATTTAGGAAATAATAAGCAAGGAATTTCTGATTTGAGTAAGGCGGGAGAATTGGGAGTAGTTGCTGCCTATCATGTCATAAAACGTTTTACAGAAAGACGATAATAACATTTTTTTGCTAAAAAAAGGATAATCAAAAAGATTTAGTTATTTTTGCGTTTTGAAAATAGAATATAAATATCAGATAATTATGATAAAGATTACTTTTCCAGACGGCTCTGTTCGTGAATATAACGAGGGAGTAACCGGACTGCAAATTGCAGAAAGTATCAGCTCACGCCTGGCACAAGATGTTTTGGCTTGTGGTGTGAATGGTGAAATTTATGATTTGGGGCGTCCTATTCATCAGGATGCTGAAGTAGTTCTCTATAAATGGGATGACGAACAAGGAAAGCATGCTTTTTGGCACACCAGTGCACACTTGTTGGCAGAAGCATTGCAAGAGTTGTATCCAGGTATTCAGTTCGGTATCGGTCCGGCTATTGAGAATGGTTTCTATTATGATGTAGATCCGGGAGAAACTCCTATTAAAGAGGCCGATCTGCCTGCTATAGAAAAGAAAATGGCGGAATTGGTGGCTAAGAAAGAAGCTGTGGTTCGTCAGGATATTGCCAAAGAAGATGCTTTGAAAATGTTTGGTGACCGTGGCGAAACCTATAAGTGCGAATTGATTTCTGAATTGGAAGACGGTCATATTACTACTTATACACAGGGCGCATTTACAGACTTGTGCCGTGGCCCGCATTTGATGACTACTGCGCCGATTAAAGCGATCAAGTTGACTTCTGTTGCAGGTGCTTATTGGCGCGGACAGGAAAACCGTAAGATGATGACTCGTATTTACGGTATCACTTTCCCGAAAAAGAAAATGTTGGATGAATACTTGGCTATGATGGAAGAGGCCAAGAAACGCGACCATCGTAAAATCGGTAAGGAAATGGACTTGTTCATGTTCTCTGATACAGTAGGTAAAGGTCTGCCTATGTGGTTGCCGAAGGGTACTGCTCTGCGTATCCGTCTGCAGGATTTCTTGCGTCGTATTCAGGCTCGCTATGATTATCAGGAGGTAATGTGTCCGCCTATTGGAAACAAATTGCTGTATATAACTTCTGGACACTATGCAAAATATGGCAAGGATTCTTTCCAGCCTATCCAGACTCCTGAAGAAGGGGAAGAATACTTCTTGAAGCCGATGAACTGTCCTCATCACTGTATGATTTTTAAAAATTCTCCACGTTCGTATAAAGATCTGCCTCTGCGTTTAGCTGAATTTGGTACGGTGTGTCGTTATGAGCAGAGTGGTGAGCTTCACGGGTTGACTCGTGTTCGTAGCTTTACGCAAGATGATGCACACTTGTTCTGTCGTCCGGATCAGGTGAAGGATGAATTCCTCCGTGTGATGGATATCATTTCGATTGTATTTAAATCTATGAATTTCCAGAACTTTGAAGCTCAAATTTCTTTGCGTGACAAAGTAAATCGTGAAAAATACATCGGGAGTGATGAAAATTGGGAAAGAGCAGAACAGGCTATCATTGAAGCTTGTGAAGAAAAAGGCTTGCCTGCCCGGATTGAATATGGCGAAGCGGCTTTCTATGGCCCTAAATTAGACTTTATGGTGAAGGATGCTATTGGTCGTCGTTGGCAGCTCGGTACAATCCAGGTAGACTATAACTTGCCAGAACGCTTCCAATTGGAATATACTGGAGCTGATAATCAGAAACACCGTCCGGTTATGATTCACCGTGCTCCGTTCGGATCTATGGAAAGATTTGTAGCCGTGTTGATAGAACATACAGCTGGTAAATTCCCCTTGTGGTTGACTCCCGATCAGGTAGCTATTCTTCCGATCAGCGAAAAATTCAATGATTATGCCAATGAAGTGAAAGATATCCTGAAGAGATATGACGTGCGTGCCATTGTGGATGAACGCAACGAAAAGATTGGACGTAAGATCCGTGATAATGAAATGAAACGTATTCCTTATATGTTGGTAGTCGGTGAAAAAGAAGCTGAAAATAAGGAGGTAGCTGTTAGAAAACAAGGAGAAGGCGACCAAGGAAGCTTAAAAATTGAGGACTTCGCGAAAAAAATTCAAGAAGAAGTTCAGAATATGATAAATAAATGGTAACTTTGCAGCCAATTGTGGAAGCATAGCATAATTACAGATGCTTTAAAAGACGCTTTTGCTGTAAAATAATTAATTTGGTAGTAATAAATAAGAAACAAACTGGAAGAAAAGGTTATTTAATGAAGAATGACAACTTAAAAGGGCAACACCGGATCAATGAACAGATCCGTGCCAAGGAAGTCCGTATTGTGGGCGATGAAGTGGAATCTAAAGTTTATCCGATAGCTCAAGCTTTGAGATTGGCTGAAGAACATGAAGCGGATCTCGTGGAAATTTCTCCAAATGCACAACCCCCTGTTTGTCGTATAATTGATTACTCTAAATTCTTGTATCAGTTAAAGAAACGTCAAAAGGAGCAAAAGGCAAAACAAGTGAAGGTAAACGTGAAGGAAATTCGTTTTGGACCTCAAACGGATGATCATGATTACAACTTCAAGTTGAAGCATGCAAAGGGTTTCTTGGAAGACGGCGATAAAGTAAAGGCTTATGTGTTCTTTAAAGGACGTTCTATCTTGTTTAAGGAACAGGGAGAAGTGCTTTTATTGCGTTTTGCCAATGATTTGGAAGATTATGCCAGAGTAGACCAGATGCCTATTCTGGAGGGTAAGAGAATGACCATTCAACTTTCTCCCAAAAAACCGGCTAGTACAAAGAAGGCTGCTCAGAAGCCATCTGCTGAAGCTCCCAAAGCAGCAGCCAAAACTGAAAATGAAGAGAATGAGTAACGCCATAGGTATAGTGCGTTGCCATATATTTTAATAATTTAAAAGTTTAATAAAGATGCCAAAGATCAAGACGAACTCCGGTGCAAAAAAGAGATTTACTCTTACCGGAACGGGTAAAATCAAAAGAAAGCACGCTTTTCATAGTCACATTCTGACTAAGAAGACTAAAAAGCAAAAAAGAAACCTGTGTCACTCTACTACTGTTGATATTACTAACGTAGCTCAGGTGAAGGAACTTTTAGCAATGAAGTAATCTTAAAGCGTACTAAAGTATTAAAGTTATTAACCGAATGCATTAGCTTTAAGTCCGCTATGTGAAGTAACGGCGCTAACATTCAAAAACAAGTAAAACTATGCCAAGATCAGTAAATCATGTTGCTTCTAGAGCAAGAAGAAAGAAAATTTTGAAATTGACCAGAGGTTACTTTGGTGCAAGAAAGAATGTTTGGACTGTAGCCAAGAATACTTGGGAAAAGGGTCTGACTTATGCTTTCCGTGACCGTAAGAATAAGAAAAGAAACTTCCGCGCATTGTGGATTCAGCGTATCAACGCTGCTGCCCGTCTGGAAGGTATGTCTTATTCTAAGTTGATGGGTGCTTTGCACAAAGCTGGTATTGAAATCAACCGTAAGGTGTTGGCTGACTTAGCCATGAATCATCCGGAAGCTTTCAAGGCTATCGTTGCAAAGGCTAAGGCTGCATAAGCTTGAAGAACTGATAAAAACAAGATGCTGATTTCCTACTTATGGTGTCAGCATCTTTTTTTATGTTCTATTTCTTGTTTCTTTCATAGAAACTTCTTATCTTTGTTTTAGAAAAAAATAGCCGCATTAGTTGGATTGGGAAACTCTTCAAATTATTATGAAATACCGAGACCTAGTTTCTCTTCTCAATGGCGGGCCACGCCCTTCGGGGTAACCTTGAGTCGGTGGATTACAAAGAGGGGAGAACACTCAAATCCTGTCTTTCGGAGTTTCATCTCATCGCTGGTGCGGCTTTCTTATAATAAATGGACGTTATTCTTTTTAGATAACGTCCATTTTTCTTTTTTGCTCTGATTGATTATCTTCTATTTTCGGCTATTTCCTTGCCGGCAGCCAGCGCTCTTAGATTCATATCTACTACAGCGTCACCTTTACGTTGGAATATTTCCCGGATACTGTCTTGTATTTTAGTATAATCTATGCCTAGGAAAGGAATAGTAGCACCTAACAGTACGATATTGGCAACACGAGGTGAGCCGATTTCTTTGGCTGTTTCATTGACATTGAGTACAATTTTATGTGGCAACTTGTTCAGTTCTGTTTGGAGTTCTGTTTCTTCTGGATAGTTGGGGATATTGATAAAAGGTACTTCATTAGTGACCACCCAACCTTCAGGGTGAAGATAGGGTAGGTAGCGTAAGGCTTCCATTGGTTCCAAAGATATAATCAGATCGCATTTGCCTGTAGGAATAAGGTCAGAGGCAATGGGTGAGTTGCTGATTCGTAAGTTAGATTGTACATCTCCACCTCGTTGGCTCATGCCATGAACTTCGGCCTGTTTCATATATAGTCCGTCTTTGAGGGCTGCTTTGCCAATGATAGCAGCTATAGAGAGGATGCCTTGTCCTCCTACTCCTGAAAGTATGATATCTTTTTTCATGATTTATTTGCTGTTACGTTTTTTTCGAGCTAAAGTTTGAATGCATTCTCTGCGTGGGATGATGACAGATACTCCACGGTATTCTATTTCTTCACGAAGTATTTGTTTCATTTCTTCATAATTCTTTTTTAGAGGCACTACCACACGGATGTGTTCGGGAGCTACGCCGATACCTGCACAAATATTTTCCAATCGTCCGGTTCCGGCAGAGTCCTGTCCGCCAGTCATGGCTGTAGTCTCGTTGTCTGAAATGATAATAGTAATGGGTGTATTTTCATTCACACAGTCCAGTAAACCTGTCATGCCTGAGTGGGTAAAGGTAGAATCTCCAATAACAGCTATCGCCGGAAATAGTCCAGCATCTGCAGCTCCTTTAGCCATAGTGATGGATGCTCCCATATCTACGCATGAATTAATGGCATAAAAGGGAGCACCTGCTCCTAGTGTATAACAGCCGATATCACTGAATACTTTGTGCTCTGGATATTCTTCTTTCAATACCTGAGTTAGTGTAGTGTACATATCGCGGTGTCCGCAGCCTTCGCATAAGGCAGGAGGTCGCATCTCTACGAGAGTGGAAGCACTGAAAGTGGCTTTGTTTTCTTTTCCTACCGCTTTGGCCACATTGTCTGGATTAAGCTCTCCGTCTTGTGATAGGGTGCCGTCTAAGCGTCCTCTTACCGTAATCCCTTTGCCTAGATAACCTTTCAGTTGTTTTTCAACAAAAGGTTGTCCATCTTCCAATACCAGAATTTCATCGCATGTATCTACCAACTGTTTCAATTGCTTTCTAGGCAGTGGATATTGTCCGATTTTTAATACAGGGAATTCACATCCATCCGGAAAATTTTCCATTAAATAATTATATCCAATGCCGCAGGCAATGATACCTGTTTTTTTGTTTGGTCCATCTATATATAGGTTATATGGTGAATTTTCAGAAGCTTGAATAAACTCTTCTTGTTTTTTTAGCAATGTATTGTAGCGCTTGCGTGCAATGCCGGGAAGCAGAACAAATTGGCGTGGATCTTCACTGAAAGACAGGCGGTTTTGAGGTTGCTGTGCTTTTCTTTCTACTCCTGACCGTGAGTGTGCCAACCGTGTAACCATGCGTATTAATAGAGGCTCACCGGTCGTTTCTGAAAAAGAAAATCCATTGTACACCATGTCATAGGCTTCTTGCTGATTGCTAGGTTCATACATGGGAATCAAGGCAAAGTCACCATAGAAGCGACTGTCTTGTTCATTTTGCGAAGAATGCATGCTGGGATCATCTGCAGCAATGACTATCATGCCTCCTTTTATACCTGTAATAGCCGAGTTGATGAAGCAGTCGGCTGCTACGTTCATACCTACATGTTTCATGCAGACTAATGCACGTTTACCGGCAAATGACATACCTAATGCTGCTTCCATGGCTGTTTTTTCATTGGTACACCAACGATGGTGAATATGACGCTCGGTGGTGATAGGCATCATTTGGATGTATTCTGTAATTTCTGTAGAAGGAGTACCAGGATAGGCATATACTCCCGAAAGTCCGGCATCCAAAGCAGCCTGTGCTATGGCTTCGTCGCCAAGTAAGAGTTGTTTGCTCATATTCGGATAGTTTAAGGGTTAACGGTTTTACAACTTCACTATCCGCAAATATAAGCTTTTGGTTTTATAATCTGTGCTTTTACTTGAAAATCTTTCTTTTGTTTAGTGCATTCCAATATTTCCTGGCATTATTCATGTGAGCACTTAAGGTTGCAGCAAAATAATGGGTACCGCTGAAATCTTCTTTAGCACACATATACAGGTAGTTGTGATGAACAGGGTTTAGTACGGCATCAATTCCGCTGGTGGAGGGAATGCGGATAGGGCCCGGAGGTAGCCCAGGGTTAAGATAGGTGTTATAAGGGGATGCAGTTTGCAAGTGATGACGCGTAATCCGTCGCAAACTGAAATCCTGCAGGGCAAATTTTATGGTAGGATCTGCTTGGAGTGGCATACCACACTTTAACCGGTTTAGATAAAGACCTGCTACCATAGGTTTTTCGGCTGCATTGTTGGTTTCCTCTTCTACGATAGAAGCTAAAGTGCAGACTTGGGCCGGTGTCAGTCCTAAGGCTTTTGCCTGGTTGATGCGTTGTTGGTTCCAAAATAGGTTATGTTCTTTTTGCATGCGTTGGAAGAGGGCATCTACGCTGAGATTCCAATATACTTCATATGTATTAGGGATAAAAAGACAGGGGAGTGTTTCAGATTGGTAACCTAGCTGCTGAATGAAAGTGGTGTCTTTCATTTTTTGCGCAATTTCAGCTGAATCAATCATCAATTGTCTACCCAGATGTTTGCATAGTTTGTCTAAAGTGCGTACGCTTCCTATGGTCAGATTCATCGGTGTCTGGTGTCCTCTATATAAACGGTGGAATACATGATAGACATTGTCATGGTGATGTATGGCATATCTTCCAGTGTGGATATACTGAGGAAAATCCCGGTAATATGATAACCATTGATATCCCGTCAGGTTGTTGGCTTTTCCCGCAGACTTTATTTTATTAAAAATGGAGTCTGCAGTATCATCAGAATCAACATATACATAGGCAGTAGAAGTTGGGAAAAACTGTGGAGAAAACAAGAGATAACCTATTATACTGCTAAGCACAACTCCTGTGAATAGCAAAGTGAAAAAACTGCCTTGTAGAATCCGTTTTGTCTTTTTCTCCATAATCAGTAATTAAAAAATAAAGGGAGTGATGTGAATACCTCTCCCTTTATTATTTGTGAGCCGATAGCCGGACTTGAACCGGCGACCTACGCGTTACGAATGCGTTGCTCTACCAACTGAGCTATATCGGCGTACCTTTGTTTTACAGGATGCAAAGGTACGCTTTTATTTGAAACAACAAAAGGTTAGCTCAGTTTTTTTGGGATTAATTTCAGTTATCTACCAGCTTCGGCATTTTCAATCATTTGTTTGCTGGCATACATGTAGATTTCTACACGACGGTTTTCTTGAGCAGATTTGCTTTCGTCATACTGATCATATCCGACTCCCTCTACTTTTTTGAATTGAGCAGGTGATACACCACAATCTTGGAGATAGTTTTCTACAGCATAGGCACGGTTTTTGGAAACCTTAATATTGGCTTCATAGCTGCCCACTTTGTCGGTATGTCCAATAATAGCGATATCTGTAGTAGGATCTTCTTTCAGAATTTGAGCTAATTCTCTTAAAGAAGATTTTGAGTTGTTATTTAGGGCTGAAGAGTTAAAGGCAAACAGAATGCCTGATTCAAAAGATACTTTTACTGCATCTAAACCATTATTGTCAGTAACCTTTTCAACTTCTGCTCCTTGGATTTTGGCAGCTTCCTGTGCTTTTTTATCCATCTTCTTTCCGATGATAGCTCCTGTACCAGCTCCAACGGCCGCACCTACTGCTGCACCGATGGCCGCACCTTTACCTTTACCGATTAATCCTCCGATGATGGCTCCTGCAGCAGCACCAGAACCACCTCCGATCGCTGTACCTTTAGCCGTGTTGTTCATGGTACCACAGCTGGCCAATAAGAGGGCAGCGCTTAACATTAATGTAGCAACTTTCATTCTTTTCATGTTCGTAATAGTTTTAAAAGAGATTATTATGATTATATATTAACAATGGATGGAAATTAAAAGTTCTGCCATTTGCAGATTCCTTTTTGCCATACACCACGCACCTCCAGGGTCTTATCCAGGATAACTACGTCAGCATCTTTATCTTTTTGAAGGGAACCTTTGGTGTCTGACACTCCCATGATGTGGGCCGGTGTTTCTGAAACCATGCGGATGGCATCATCTAGCGGGATGCCAGCTTTTACCATAGTGCGTATCAAAACATCACAGGTTGCAATACTGCCGGCTAAGGCAGAACGGTTGGCTAGCTTGCAGACTCCATTTTCAATGATGACTTTGTCGTCGGAAGTGTTTTCTCCGTTGCTGGCTGCATATGACAAAGCATCTGTTACTAGACAGGTGTGTCCTATTCCTTTGATTTTTGAAGCCAGCTTTAAAATGGTAGCAGGGAGATGAATTCCATCGGCTATGAGTTCTATGGTCATTCCATCTGTTAGATAGACGCTTTCTACTGTTCCTTCATATTTGTATTCTCGGCGTTTATGAAATCCGGGCATAGCATTATAGAAATGAGCTGCATGAGTAAATCCGGCTTCAAATGCAACTTTGATCTCCCCGTATTCAGCTTCAGTATGCGAAATAGCTGCTAAAATGCCTTTCTCCCGAAGATAACTTGCAAATTCCAAGGCTCCTGGAAGTTCTGGTGATGCATCCCAGCGTTTCACACAGTGGGTTTGTTCCAGAAAATCTTTATATTCTTTTTCATCAATTGCTTTTACTTGATCGGCAAATTGATTTCCTGCCATTTTGGGGTTTAGGTAAGGACCTTCCAGATGAAGTCCCATCACTGGGCTGTTTTCTTCTTTCATCAATTTTTCGCAGATGCTTGCTGCTTCATACAATTTGTTGAAAGGAGAGGACGATAGGGTAGGAAAGAAACTGGTAGCACCATGAAGTGTATGTGCTTCAATGATACGGCGGAATGCTTCTTCTGTACATTCTGTATAGTCGTGGCCTCCTCCTCCATGAGCATGCATACATATAAAACCAGGTACTATATACATGCCTCTGGCATCGATCATATTGGCTCCTATCAGGGCCAAGTCACAGTTGGTTACTTCCAGAATTTTGCCATCTCTCATTAAGACTGAGCCTTCGTTTAACCAGCCTTGTGGAGTAAATATGCGTCCATTTATAATTTGGGTAAGCATCGTTTTTTCTTTTTAGGGTTAGAATTAAAATCAAAACAAAAGTAGATACTTTTGATGAAAAAAGAAAGAGTCTAAAGATTTAGGTACATTAAATAATGTTTTCTTCTTGCTTGTTTATTAACATTTCAGTTGCAATCTTTTTATCTATTTGATCTTTTCTCTGATTTTAGTGAGGAATTTCTTTAAACCTTCAGCATCTTTCTGGTTGATGATGTCGAGCAGTTGCTTTAGCTCCAGACGTATATTCTCTACTTGTGGAGAAGTATGTGGATTAAAAAGGATTTCTTGCAGCAGATAGTCATCTTCGTTAAGCAGTCCCTGGGCTATGGCCATATGTTTTTTAAAGGTAGTGCCCGGTGCATCCTGGTGTTTCATGACTGCTGAAAATACAAAAGTTGAAACGAATGGAATGGACAATGAGTAGGCTACTGTTTCATCATGTTTGTCAAAGGTATATTCAAATATGTTCAGTTTGAGTGATTGATATAGGTCTTTGAAAAAAATCTTTCCCAGATAGTCACCTTCACTGATGATAATCGCGTTTTCATTGCTCAGATTGTTGAGGCTGGCGAAGGTAGGTCCAAACATTGGATGTGAAGAGACATATCTGAAGCCGCTTTCTTTATAGAATTTTTTTAATCCGGTTTTTACGGAAGCAATATCGCTGATGATACAGTCTTGCGGCAATATCGGAAGTACCTTGCGGAAGGCATCAAGTGTATATTTTACTGTAACCGCATTGATAACGAGTTCAGGTTCGAATTTTTTAATTTCATCAAGCGTAGTAAAGCGATAGGTGTTATACACAAAGCGCAATTGGTGCGGATTGGTATCAAATACAGCCGTTTCGTGCTGAAAACTTAAAATATCTGTAAAGAAGGAGCCCATTTTTCCGGCTCCTAAAATTAATATTTTCATAATTAAATGAATTACTTATTGATGATTTCCATTTGCTGGCGTACACTTTCTTCATGAATGGCTTCGAATACATTTTTTATAAATTCAGAGTCCATGCCACAGAGCGCACCTTGTGAACCACGTTTATCGAGTATTTCATTATAGCGTCCGGTTTGGAGGATGGCCATATCATGCTCCTTTTTGTAAGTGCCTATTTCTCGGGCAATGCGCATTCGTTTGGATAAAATCTGAATCAGTTCATTGTCGCATTCATCGATTTGTTTACGGAGAATATTCAGATTTTCTGTACTTTGTGTTACATCGCGTATTACTAGTAGATTCAGGATATAGTCTAATACATCCGGAGTTACTTGCTGAGCTGCATCACTCCAGGCTTTGTCTGGATTACAATGACTTTCTACGATGAGCCCATCAAATCCTAAGTCCATGGCTTGTTGGCAGAGTGGAGCAATCAGTTCTCGTTTCCCGCCAATATGGCTGGGGTCACAAAGAATCGGCAAGTTGGGGATGCGGCGGCGCAATTCAATGGGAATATGCCACTGCGGCAGATTACGGTATATTTTTTTATCGTAGGTACTAAAGCCGCGATGAATGGCTGCCAAGCGTTTTAAACCGGCATTATTGATTCGTTCTAGAGCGCCAATCCATAGTTCCAAGTCAGGGTTAACAGGGTTTTTGACAAATACAGGTATATCTACTCCTTTTAGTGCATCTGCTATTTCTTGCATGGCAAATGGGTTGGCTGTAGTACGGGCGCCAATCCATAAGATGTCAATATCAGCTTTCAGGCATTCATATACATGCTTTTCTGTGGCTACTTCTGTAGCTACCAGCATACCGGTTTCTTTTTTAACCTGTTTCAACCAGGAGAGACCTTCCACGCCTACTCCTTCAAATCCTCCGGGTTTAGTACGCGGTTTCCAGATTCCGGCACGGTAGATTTTGATGCCTTTATCTGCCAATTGGCGAGCTGTGGTCATCACCTGTTCTTCAGTTTCAGCGCTACAAGGGCCTGCAATGACCAGAGGACGCTTTTCTTCTATACCTTCCAGTTTGAGTGGTTCTAATTGAAGTTCCATATTGTTTGTATTAATCAGTTCATAATTTGTTTTATTCTATTTAATGCCTCTGCCAGTTTATCCTCTTGGCAGCAGAGTGAAATCCGGATGTATCGTTGTCCGTTGCTACCGAAAATAAATCCGGGGGTGATGAATACACGGGCTTCTTTCAGAATTTTTTCTGTCAGTTCTTCTACATTCGCATAGTGTTCAGGTATTTTCCCCCATAAAAACATGCCTACTTGATTTTCATTATAGGTGCATCCTAGTGCTTGCATGATATCACTGGCTAGCTGGCGTCGTAGACGGTAATGATGATTGTTTTCTTCATACCAATTTTCATCAGCTTCCAGTGCTGTTGTAGCAGCTAATTGCAGGGCACGAAAGATACCGCTGTCTATGTTGCTTTTTACTTTTAGTATCCATTGTACAAATTGGGCGTTGGAAGCTAACATGCCGATGCGCCATCCGGGCATATTATGGCTTTTACTCATGGAATTAAATTCGATGCAACATTCCTTGGCACCTGGTACCTGCAGTAGACTGATCGGGTGATTGTTTAATATGAAGCTATAGGGATTGTCGTTGACAATCACGATTCCATGAGACTTTGCAAATTGAACCAGTCTATCAAAGAGTTCGGGTGTGGCATTAGCACCAGTCGGCATGTTGGGATAATTGGTCCACATGAGTTTGACTCTGCTCAAGTCCATTTGTTCTAGTTCCTTAAAATCGGGTAGCCATCCATTTTCTTCACATAAATTGTAATTGACCACTTCTGCTCCAAGCAGTTTGCTTAGTGAGGTATAAGTGGGATATCCAGGATTAGGTACCAAGACTTGATCTCCTGGATTGACAAAGGCCAGTGTTACATGCAGAATACCTTCCTTTGATCCAATAAGAGGTTGGATTTCTGTCTTAGCATCCAAGTCTACCTGATACCATTTTTTATACCATGAGGCGAAAGCTTGTCTCAATTCAGGTATACCTGTATATGGCATGTATCCGTGTCCATCGCTCTGATGTGCAGCTTGGCATAAGGTTTCGATGGTTTGTTGGGAAGGGGGCATATCAGGACTTCCTACTCCTAGACTGATCACCTCTTTTCCTTCAGCATTCATTTGAGCTACTTCCTTCAGTTTCTTTGAAAAGTAATATTCGCTGACGCCAGCTAATCGGCTGGCGGGCAGTATGGTTTGTGGGTTCATCATCATGACCGGAATGTTTTTTGGTGATTTATGATTTATTTAATCGGCAGAGTCATATTCTCCCAAGATTTTTAGTTGTTTGGTCAAGGGAGTGATGGCTGTAACAGCCTGTTTGTATCTGAGCATATGATCAAAAACAATGTCTACATAAAACTGATATTCCCATTCTCTTCCAATGATGGGGAGAGATTGGATTTTTGTCAGATTGATATGATAGAACGAAAGAATGGATAATACTTGTGACAGACTGCCTTCTGTATGGGGTAAGGTGAACACCATGCTGGCTTTATTGGGCTCTTTGGTTCTATGTCGGTTTAAATCATCTACTTGCCAGGAGTCGGCAACTACTAAGAACCTGGTAAAGTTATGCTTATTGGTTTCTATACCTTCCTGTAGAATCTTCATGTCATAGCGTTCAGCGGCAGATTTGGAGCAGATAGCAGCATGTCCATGCATTTGTCTGATCTGGATTTTTTCAGCGCTTCGTGCGGTGTCTTCACCTTCCACTATCTTAATCTCTGGATGCTGGGAAAGGAAATCTCGGCATTGCATCAAAGCGATGGGGTGTGAGTGAACTTCTTTGATATCTTGCCAATCGTCTTCAGGGAGACATACAAAACAATGTGAAATGCGCAGTTTGTATTCACCTACAATCTGCGTACTGCTTTGCCGGAGAAGTTCATGGTTGTGTAGCAAACTTCCTGCAATGGTGTTTTCAATGGCCAGCATGCCTATGGTTTGGTTATCTTTCTTGATAGACTGAAACACCTCTTCAAAGGTAGAGCAGCATAGCAATTCTATTTCCTCTTCTTTTTCTTTGAAATATTGGTGGGCAGCAATATCATGATATGATCCCAAGGTTCCTTGTATAGCTATTTTTTTCATTTTTCCTATAAAAAATAAATCCCGCTTCCTGAATAGGAGCGGGATTTGTGTATCTGTTATTATTTCAATTATCAGTTCTTAAGTATCACTGTCACTTGATACATACAAACTCCCGCTCTACTTTATGGCTAAAGTAAAAGTAAAAGAAGAAGTAATATGCATAAGTAAATAAATTCATATATTTTTTGTCTTTTTATTTTTGAATATAGGGCAAATGTAACACTTTTATTTTAAAAATACCTAGTAAAGCAATCTTTTTTTTGAGAAAAAATAAAAATATATGTGATGATGTTATAAACCCAAAATATCTGTTTGTTTATTTAGCGGCTGGTTGTTAAATTGCCCGTTCAACTCTTCCACTTTTTTCGGGTTGAGTTGCAACGCTTTGGTGATGTCTTGCAAAGAGCCGTCCTTATCGCCGTTCATGAGTTTTGCTAGGCCTCGCTCATGGTATGCAGGAGCATAATTGGGATTCATTTCAATAGCTTCATCCAAGAGTTCAATGGCTTCTTTAAAACGTTTTTCCTGTATATACAGTTTACCTAAATACAAGAAAGCCTGTTCATTAAATGGATTCAAACTGATAATGTGTTTGAAATCAGCTTCTGCCAAATCGTTTTTTTCAGCAATTGCCAGCAACTTACCTCTGAGTAACAAGGCATTTTCTTCTGCAGCATCTTGCAGCAAGATGATATTGATATCTTCCAATGCTTCTTTAAATTGTTTCATTGCAATTAGGGCTTCTGCACGCAGGAGTCTGGCTTCTATGAAATCATCTTTTAAAATAAGTGCTTTAGTGAGGTGTGCTACGCACATTAACCCATTGCCTTGTCCATTATTGGCTCTTCCCAGCAAAAAATGAGCCATAGCATTTCCTTCTTCAATGCGGATGGCCTGTTGTGCTGCTTCTGCCATATCGGAATAGTCTTCCAGCATGTAGCATACATTAGCCAGTTTTAAGTAAGTATCTACATGATCTTTTTCTTGATGAGTCATATCAATCAGCAGTTGTTTTGCTTCTTTCAGCTGATTAGTCTGTATATATACCTGAGCCAGGTATCCCATCGTTTCAAAGTCATTTTGAAGTTTTAAGGCTTCCGTAAAGCATTTTGTGGCATAATCCATGCGTCCCATGCGTTGGGCTCTCATGCCGTCATATTTGAATATTTCAAAATTTTTCTGGTTATTTTTTATGTTTTCGTTTTCCGGCTTTTCTTTTTTTCCGTTAAAGAAAGATGTAAAGAATCCCATGGTTTATATCTTTGTTGGTTAATGATATTACAAAAATAATGTATTTTCAATTGAAAAAAAATTTTATTTCTTCTTTATTTTAATCTCTCCATCTTGGATGCTGATTACTTCGTTATCGGCTAGGCTTTCCAGAATTGCGATAATTTCTTCTCTGTCCGCTTCGAGTATCTGATACAGTTCTGATAACAGATAAGGTTGCTGCTTTAGCAAATTTAGTATTTCAGTTTCCAGCAGTTGTTTTTCTCTTGTTATATTCCTCTCCTGTTTCCTCTGTTGGATGCAAGTGTCGCATTGTCCGCAGTTGTGCTCATTTCTCTCGCCAAAATAGTAGAGAAGCATTCGGCTGCGGCAGATAGTTTTCTTGTTGGCATATTCCAGCATGGCATGGATTCTGTCTTCGTATCGTTTTTTACGGTCATCATAGATGGCTTTGGTAAGAGGAATGTCTTTTTTTTCAATTCTTTCCCGGGTATATATTATATAAGGTGTCTTTTTGCGTGGAATATAGTTGACGATATGAAGCTGAGACAACCTAAGGAGGATGGTATAGATTTGGCGTCTAGTCAGTCCGGTGCGTATAGACAATAAATCCTCATTGATGAATACCGGGTCAGTAAACAATCCGGTATAAGAGCGTAAGATGACTTGGATTAGCCGGTCGGTTTCATCTCCCCATCCCTGTAGTCTGTATAGTTCATCCCGTCGCAGGGTAAACAAAAGCCGTGAGGCATTGTTGCGTTCATCTGTATATTCTAAGTATCCGGTTTGCGTCAATATTTTGAGGGCACTATCTACGGGTACTGGAAAGTAGTTGAATTTCCGGCAAAAATCGTCTAGATTAAATTCTCGTACACAGCCTATTCCGTCTCCCATGGCCATTTGGTAATAATATTGCAGTCGCTCGTATACATCACGGATGTAGTCTTTTTCAGGAAAGGAGTCCTGGATGCGTTTCAGTAATGTTGTTTTGTCCGATTTGGCAAAGAGTATCACTGCATATGCTTTCTCACCATCACGTCCAGCTCTACCGGCTTCCTGAAAATAGGCTTCAATAGAGTCGGGTAAATCCAGATGAATAACTAGACGTACATCGGGTTTATCAATCCCCATACCGAATGCATTGGTTGCCACCATGATGCGACTTTCTCCTTTTTGCCATTTTTGTTGGCGCATATCCTTGGTATCATCATCAAGCCCTGCATGATAAAATTCTGCGGTGATGTTTTCCTGATTAAGCCAGTCTGCAACTTCTTTGGTGCGTCGTCTGTTTCGTACATAGATGATACCGCTTCCTGTCATAGATCGGAGGATATGCAGCAACTCTTCAGCTTTGTTGTCTGTATTCCGGACAATATAAGCTAGGTTTTTCCGTTCAAAGCTCATGCGGAATACGTTCTCTTTCTTGAACCCCAACCGTTTTTGGATATCTTCTACCACTTCAGGAGTGGCGGTAGCCGTCAGTGCCAAGACGGGTACTTGTGGAAGGAGTGTCCGAATTTCTGCAATTTTCAGATAGGCCGGGCGAAAATCATATCCCCACTGTGAGATACAGTGACTTTCATCCACCGTAATCAAGTTGACATTCATCTTTTTCAGTTTGGTGCGGAAGATGTCAGTATCTAGACGCTCGGGCGAGACATAGAGAAATTTGTAGTTGCCATAGATGGCATTTTCCAAGGTATTCAATATATCCTGTCTATCCATGCCTGTATAAATAGACAAAGCTTTGATTCCTTTGGAACGTAGGTGCTGTACCTGATCTTTCATAAGGGCTATCAGTGGCGTGATAACCAGGCAGATTCCCTCTTTAGCCATAGCCGGTACCTGGAAGGTGATGGATTTTCCTCCTCCGGTAGGCATGAGTCCCAGTGTATCGCGTCCTTCCCCGATGCTGGTTATGATTTCTTCCTGTATACCTCGGAAGGAATCATAACCCCAGTATCGTTTCAGAATATCCAGGTATTGCATAGTTTATCTAGTTGGGTTTGATATCTTCTATCTGTAGTTGGACCTCTCCCCGTTTGTGGGTGTTTTCCTCGATGGTATAGCAGATATCAAAGGAACGTTTGGTCTTGATATAGCGTACATGCGAACTTTGTCCGAAGGCAATGCCATTCATGACATTGTTTGATTTATTGTCTACCAACTCCAATTTGATGTGTTCCTGGTCTCGTCCCACCACCTTACTGGTACCATAGTCATAGACGTGATGTGTACAGAATATCGGTTTTAGATTCTCCGGTCCGAAGGGATTGAATTTCTTCAGGTCATTAAAAAATTTAGGTGTAATGTCCCTGAAATCAATTTCTGCATGGATATCAATAATGGCACTCATTTGGTCGGGCAGGATGTTGTTAGCTACAAACTCTTCGAATCTTCTGGTAAATTCCGGTACATTTTCTACTTTCATGGAAAGACCCGCTGCGTAAGTATGTCCGCCAAAGTTTTCCAATAAGTCCCGGCAATTTTCAATAGCTTTGTATACATCGAAACCTGCTACAGAGCGTGCAGAACCTGTAGCTAAGTCGTCGGTACGAGTCAGTACTACGGCCGGTCTGAAATAAACTTCAGTGAGTCGGGAAGCTACGATGCCGATTACTCCTTTATGCCAATCTTCATTATATAGCACAATAGAGTGCCGGTCAGCCAGACTTTCAAGTTCTTCTACGATCTGGTTGGCTTCTTCCGTCATGCTTTTATCCAAGTCTTTGCGGGTTTCATTGTATTGGTTGATTTGCCCTGCTTTTTCCAAAGCTGCTGAAAAGTCTTTTTCCGTGAGCAGATCTACCGCTTCTTTTCCATTTTGGATTCGTCCGGAAGCATTGATTCGGGGACCGATTTTAAATACAATATCACTAACTGTAATATCACGGTCTGTCAGTCCGCACACATCAATGATAGCTTTTAGCCCTACACTAGGATTACTGTTCAATTGTTTTAATCCATGATGAGCCAAGATCCGGTTTTCTCCCATGATGGGCACTATATCCGAGGCAATGCTCACTGCTACCAGATCAAGCAGTGGGATCAGGTGATGAAACTCAATTCCATTGCTGATGGCAAAAGCTTGCATGAATTTAAATCCTACTCCGCATCCCGACAGATGTTCATATGGATATGTATTGTCTTCCCGTTTGGCATTGAGGATAGCTACTGCGGGAGGCAGTACCTCATCTGGTACATGGTGGTCACAGATGATGAAATCAATGCCTTTTTCTTTAGCATATGCCACTTCTTCTACGGCTTTTATGCCGCAGTCCAATACGATAATCAGGCTGACTCCTGTTTGAGCAGCATAATCTACACCTTGGATTGACACCCCATATCCTTCGTTATAGCGGTCTGGAATGTAATAGTCTATGTTCGAATAGAACTGTTGAATAAACTTGTAAACCAATGATACAGCGGTTGTTCCGTCTACATCATAGTCTCCGTAAATCAGAATTCGTTCTTTTTTCCCCATTGCCTTATTCAGACGTTCCACGGCCATGTCCATGTCTTTCATAAGGAAAGGATCATGCAGGTCGGGCAGTTGCGGCCGGAAATACTTTTTAGCTTGTGCAGTTGTAGTAATTCCTCGCTGAATCAGCAATCTACCAAGTATCGGGCTTATTCCCAACTCCTTGGCCAATTTCTGGCTTGCTTCTGTCTGTTCGGGTGTAATGGGTAAATAATTCCATTTGTGAGTCATTTTATATATTGTTTTTTCTTTTTTCAGTTTTTATGGGCAGAGTATAAAACCCCAACAAGTTGTAAAGGTATGAAAAAACAATGAAAAACTGGGTTTTGTCCACAAGAAAATTTAAATTCTTTCTGCGAATTAAGGAGTGGTGTCAATGCTTTTGTTTTTGCAAGTCTTTTCCTTCAAAACGGCAGATGGCCTCTATCCAATCTTTCTTTAAAGGGGCTGACTCATGTTTGGTCAGGTCAAAAGCTACCATTACTGAAGTGCATACACATTTCACCTCTTGGGTTTCAGTGTCAATAACCCGTTGTGCCAAGTGAAAGCTTTTGGTTCCGATTTCTGTGACGGCTGTCTGGACTGCAATGTGGTCGGAAGCATAGATTTGAGCCAAGAAATTGGCTTCGATATGTACTACTACAATGCCGTCTTTTTCCCAGTTTACCTGAGGGCATACAGAGGTAAAATATTCGGTTTTGCCTAAATCATAAAAGGAAAAGTATACGGTATTGTTCACATGTCCGAATTTATCAACATCATTAAAGCGGAGTTGTATGGGGAGCGTGTGGTTAAATTTAATTTCTTCCATTGTTTTCTAGCAAACTTTGTTGTTTATGCTACAAAAATAGTACTTTTGCGTGTGAATCAAAAGATTTTATATAGTTAAGTCATGAGAGAAGAGATAAAAAAAGCCTGTGAGGTAATGAACCGTGGAGGTGTCATTCTTTATCCTACCGATACGGTTTGGGGAATAGGCTGCGATGCCACGAATGAAGAGGCAGTACGTCGTGTGTATGAAATTAAGCGTAGGGCGGATAGCAAGGCTATGCTGGTGTTGGTTGATTCTACGGTGAAAGTGGATTTTTATGTGCGGGAAGTGCCTGATGTGGCCTGGGATTTGATGGAATTGTCCACCAAACCATTGACTATTATTTATGAAGGAGCGAGGAATCTGGCATCTAATCTGTTGGCTGCTGATGGGAGTGTAGGAATCCGTGTTACTAGCGAGGAGTTTTCTAAGCGCCTGTGTCAGCAGTTCAGGAAGGCTATTGTATCAACTTCGGCCAATGTGAGTGGAGAACCTTCACCGGCTAATTTCAGTGAGGTTAGCGAAGAGATAAAGTCTGCAGTAGATTATGTGGTGAATTTCCGTCAGGAAGAGATGGATCATCCTAAACCTTCTAGTATCATTAAGTTGGGGCAGGGAGGTTTGATTAAAATTATTCGAGAATAGCATATGGCAGGAGGACATAAAAGTGCATTGCAGCGATTTGTCATTTGGAGGGAAAATCATATAAGCGAAAAGCAGTTTATCTTGATTCTCAGCTTCTTGGTGGGTATTTTTACAGCCTTGGCTGCTTTGCTGCTGAAGATGCTGATTCATTGGATTCAAAACTTTCTGACTGAGAATTTCAATACTACTGAGGCAAATTATCTGTACCTGGTTTATCCGGTGGTGGGTATTTTCTTGTCAGGCTTGTTTGTGCGCCATGTTGTGAAAGATGATATTAGTCATGGGGTGACGCGCATTTTGTATGCCATATCCCGTCGTCAAGGGCGCATTAAGCGTCATAATACCTGGTCTTCTATTTTTGCCAGTTCTATTACCATCGGGTTTGGTGGTTCGGTTGGAGCTGAAGCTCCGATTGTGCTTACGGGTTCAGCTATCGGATCTAATTTGGGTTCACTTTTCAAAATGGAGCATCGCACCTTGATGCTTTTGGTTGGGTGTGGAGCTGCCGGAGCAGTAGCAGGTATCTTTAAGGCACCCATTGCCGGATTGGTGTTTACCCTAGAGGTGTTGATGATTGACTTGACCATGTCTTCGTTGCTGCCGCTATTGATATCGGCCGTGACGGCCGCAACGGTATCCTATATTACCACAGGGACAGATGCGATGTTTAAATTTCATTTGGATGAGGCTTTTGAATTGGGGCGCATTCCTTATGTTATTATGCTGGGTATATTCTGTGGTTTGGTATCGCTTTATTTTACGCGTGCCATGAATAAAGTCGAAGGGGTATTTGGTCAGTTGAATACTCCTTATAAGAAATTGGCTTTGGGTGGGGTGATGTTGAGTGTACTCATTTTCTTGTTTCCTCCACTTTACGGGGAAGGATATGATACCATAGAGTTGCTGCTGAACGGAACTACGAATGCCGAATGGGATTCGGTGATGAACAATTCATTTTTTTATGGTCATGGACAGTTGTTGTTGGTTTATTTGCTGTTGATAATCATTTTTAAGGTATTTGCCTCAAGTGCTACGAATGGTGGTGGTGGTTGCGGAGGAATTTTTGCACCTTCTTTGTATCTTGGCTGTATTGCTGGATTTGTTTTTTCGCATTTTAGCAATGAGTTTGCAATGACGGCCTATTTGCCCGAAAAGAATTTTGCTTTGATGGGAATGGCAGGAGTAATGAGTGGTGTTATGCATGCACCATTGACCGGCGTTTTTCTGATAGCAGAGCTTACTGGTGGTTATGACCTCTTCTTGCCTTTGATGATTGTTTCAGTCAGCTCTTATCTGACCATCATTGTGTTTGAGCCTCATAGTATTTACTCTATGCGTCTAGCCAAGAAAGGGGAACTGTTGACTCATCATAAAGACAAAGCTGTACTTACCTTGATGAAGGTGGAAAATGTGGTAGAAACTGATTTTGTGACAGTGCGTCCGGATATGGATCTGGGTGAATTGGTAAAGGCAATTTCTACTTCTCATCGCAACATATTTCCTGTTACTGATCAGGAAGGGATATTGTTAGGTATCGTATTGTTGGATGATATTCGCAACATTATGTTCAGACAGGAATTGTATCACCGTTTTCAGGTAAGAAAGCTGATGGGGTCAGCTCCGGCTCGATTGTTGAATACCGAAAGTATGGAGAAGGTGATGCAGACATTCGATGATACTCATGCCTGGAACCTGCCGGTGGTTGATGAAGATGGTAAATATTTGGGATTTGTCTCAAAGTCGAAGATTTTCAACTCTTATCGTGAAGTGTTAGTTCACTTCTCGGAAGATTGAGTTTCATGTGTATTTTAAACTAAGGAATATGAAAAAAGAGGAATTAAGAATTGTCTATATGGGGACTCCGGATTTTGCAGTAGAGTCTCTTCGCTGTCTGGTGGAAGGGGGCTATCAGGTAGTAGGGGTAGTAACCATGCCTGACAAACCTGCTGGTCGTGGGCATAAATTACAGTATTCTCCCGTAAAGCAGTATGCGTTGGAGCATAATTTGCCTTTGTTGCAGCCAGTTAGGTTGAAGGATGAAGCATTTCTGGAAGAATTGCGTTCTTGGAAGGCTGATTTGCAGATTGTTGTAGCTTTCCGTATGTTGCCTGAGGTGGTATGGAATATGCCTCGATTGGGTACTTTTAATCTTCATGCCTCATTATTACCGCAGTATCGTGGAGCAGCACCTATTAACTGGGCAGTGATCAATGGAGATACGGAAACAGGTATCACTACGTTTTTCTTGAAACATGAAATCGATACCGGTGAGGTGATTCAGCAAGTAAAAGTTCCTATTGCTGATACTGATGATGTGGGAATAGTGCATGATAAACTCATGATGTTGGGTGGACGTTTGGTCAATGAGACGGTGGATGCTATTCTGAACGATGCGGTAAGACCTATTCCACAAGAAGAAATGGAAGTGGTAGGTCAGTTACGTCCAGCTCCTAAAATTTTTAAAGAAACCTGCCGCATAGACTGGAATCAGCCGGTAAAGCGTATTTATGATTTTATCCGTGGCCTGTCGCCTTATCCAGCTGCCTGGACGGAGTTGGTACAACCTGATGGACAAAGTTGGGTATTAAAGATTTTTGAAAGTGAAAAGATCAATGAAGCGCATTCTTTGGTGCCAGGTACCGTGGTGACAGATGGAAAAACCTATCTTCGTGTAGCTGCTACCGATGGATTTGTTGGCATCCGCTCCTTGCAGTTGCCCGGCAAGAAACGTCTGAAAACAGATGATTTACTCCGTGGGTTTAGACTGTCGGATGCTTCTCTTATGAAGTGAAAACTATATTTGTAAAAAGCAATAAAACTCATTCCTAATTAGTTATGAAAACAATGGTTTCTCCCTCTATCTTATCAGCCGATTTCGGCCATTTGGCGCAAGATGTGGAGATGATTAATCGAAGTGAGGCCGACTGGATCCATGTGGATATCATGGATGGGGTATTTGTTCCGAATATTTCTTTCGGTTTTCCTGTATTGAAATCTGTGGCGAAAGTCGCTCAGAAACCTCTTGATGTGCATCTTATGATTGTACAGCCGGAAAAGTTTATTCCTGAGGTGAAAGCCCTAGGTACCCATGTTATGAACGTACATTATGAAGCTTGTACGCATCTGCATCGGGTAGTTCAACAAATTAAGGAAGCTGGAATGCAGCCGGCTGTTACACTGAATCCTTCTACACCTGTGAGTATGTTGAAGGACATCATCGGAGAATTATATATGGTTCTCTTGATGAGTGTAAATCCTGGTTTTGGAGGCCAGAAATTTATTGAACATACTTTAGAGAAAGTGCGTGAGTTGCGTGACTTGATTCAGATTACTGGTTCTAAAGCTCTGATCGAGGTAGATGGAGGTGTGAATCATGAAACCGGTGCTCGTCTGGTAGCTGCTGGTGCTGATATTCTGGTAGCAGGTAATGCTGTATTTTCTGCTCCTGATCCTGAACAGGCTATTCTTGATTTGAAGAACCTTTAAGTTATGTCTATTTGCTCTCAGCATCCTTCTTTGCGGTTCATCTTTCCGATGATAGGAGGTATTGTATGTGGCGATTATTTTTATACTTCTGAATGGGCAGGCTTTAGCTTGCCCATTTTTGTAGTATTGTTCTCGGGTTTGTTATTGGCTCATTATCGTCATCAGGCCTTTTGTTTTGGCCTGGGCACTTGGGGACTATTTTTTGTATTTGGTTATGCACTTACTGCCAGACAATTGGATAGAATACTGGTAGCTTTACCTTTGGAGAAATCTTGTTATCAAATCAGATTGATTGACAAGCCTGTTGAGAAGCGGAAGACATTTCGTTATCAAGCCATACTCGAAGGATGGTGGACTCCAAAAGAGGAGTGGTGCCCTGTCGATGGTTGTCCCGAAGTCGTATGTTATTTAGCTAAGGATTCACTGATGTCTCCTCCTGTTCGAGGAGCTCGCCTTTGGGTGTATGCCTTCATGAAGCCGTTGGATTCACTGGATACTTCTGCTACTTTTCAGTATGGTCGCTATTTACGTCATCACGGCATTAGCGGCACTGCCTATGTGTCAGCTCATCAATGGAAACAGCTCGAGGTTGTAGATTTGCTTACCCTACGGCAGCGGGCACAAGATGCGCAATCCAGCGTGGTCGCCCTTTATCAAAGGTTGGGGTTTCATGGCGATGAACTGTCTGTATTATCAGCTCTGACGATAGGTGAAAGGGAGGGGGTGGATGCAACGCTCCGTACCACTTATTCCATTTCTGGAGCCAGCCACGTTTTAGCTCTTTCGGGACTTCATGTAGGATTTATTTATGGATTTCTTTTCTTTTTCAGTTCCTTCTTGTGGAAGAGATGGGCATGCCTCAAATATCCTTTGTGTATCGGTATGATTTTCTTGCTTTGGCTTTTTGCCTACTTTACTGGTCTGTCTGTTTCCGTGGTGCGTGCTGTAGTGATGTGTACTTTTAGTATCTTGTTATCTTTTCGCCATTCCGCTGTACAGAGTTTCGACACCTTGCTCATTGCAGCTTTTTGTTTGTTGGTATATCAGCCATTATGGCTATTTGACGTAGGTTTTCAATTGTCTTTTGCAGCCGTAGCTGCTATATTGTGGATATACCCTATACTTACTTCTCACTTAGCATCTCAGACGTTTTGGGTGCGAAAGATCGGCAGTTTGTTAGCTGTATCGCTAGCAGCCCAATGCGGTACTGCCCCATTGGTATTGTATTATTTTTCTTATTTTCCCACTCATTTTCTACTGACTAACCTTTGGGTACTTCCTTGCGTATCATTGGTGATGTATGCTGCTGCCTTCTTGTTGCTACTTACTCCTTTTCCCACATGGCAAGGTTTATTTTCACCAGTGATTATTGGGCTGATTCAAGTGCAGCATCAGGGACTTCGTTGGATAGAACATTTGCCATATGCATCCGCAGGTCCTTTTCATCCAGATATTTGGACTATAGGGTGGATGTATCTGGTACTCTATGCCTGTTTTCAGTGCTTTTCCAGTCCTCGGATTTCTCGTGTGTATTTTTTACTAATTATCTTATTGATAGGAAGTTTATGGGCTTTTTTCGCCGAATTTTCTGATAAATTATAGTACCTTTGTGATAAACTTTACAGGAAGTTCAAACTACAATTAAAGAAATACCTCTGTTATGGAAAAAAAAACAGCAGAAATCTCAGCTACCTCTTTTTCTTTAGAGCAGCTAAATCTTCAGGCACAGCATACTTTAATAGGGCATTTGGGAATCCGCTATACCAATGTATCGTCTGGCCGTATCGAAGCTACCATGCCCGTAGATGAATATACCTGTCAGCCGTTCGGTCTGCTTCACGGCGGTGCTAGCCTGGCTTTGGGGGAAACTCTGGCTGGAGTAGGTTCTATGCTTCTCTGTGATACAGATGAAATAGCTGTAGGTATACAGGTCAGCGGTAATCATGTATCTTCAGTTCGTAAAGGTGATACTGTGCATGCGGTAGCTACATTGGTACATCACGGTTGTTCCTCTCATGTATGGAATGTGGATATTTTCTCTTCGGCTGATCGTTTGGTTTCTTCTATCCGGATTGTGAACAGTGTGTTGAAAAAGAGGTAATTTAAAAAAAAAAGTGTACTTTTGCCCTTTCAAATAAAAGTGGATAGAACCATGCTGACAAAAGTTATAGAGCAAAGTAAGATTGACCACTTCGCCAAGTGGTTAGATCGTGCAGAAAAGATTGTTATAGTAGCCCATGTATCTCCCGATGGTGATGCTATTGGTTCCTCTTTGGGATTATGGCATTTTTTAACCCAGCAGGAGAAAGATGTTAATGTGATAGTGCCCAATGCATTTCCTGATTTTCTGAAGTGGATGCCAGGTAGTAAAGATATCCTGCTGTATAGCCATTATAAAGAGTTTGCTGATAAACTCATTGCTGAAGCTGATGTTATTTGCTGCCTTGACTTTAATGCGATTGGCCGTATTGATGAAATGGGACCGGCTATTATGGCTTCGGAAGGAAGGAAGATTTTGATAGATCATCACCTTTATCCAGAGGACTTTGCCCGCATTATTATTTCTCATCCTAATATTTCGTCCACTTCAGAACTGGTGTTCCGTCTTATCTGCCGTTTAGGTTATTTTGGTGATATGACTAAGGAGTGTGCAGAATGTATTTATACCGGGATGATGACAGATACAGGTGGATTTACCTATAATTCCAACAATCCTGAAATTTATTTTATAATCAGTGAGTTATTGTCTAAGGGCATTGATAAAGATGCTATTTACCGGCAGGTGTTCAATACCTATTCCGAAGGTCGCTTGCGTCTTATGGGGTATGTGCTTACTCAGATGAAAGTGTATGATGCTTATCATAGTGCCTTGCTCACCTTGACACAGCAAGAACAAAATCGTTTTGATTATGTACGGGGTGACAGCGAAGGGTTTGTTAATATCCCATTGAGCATGAAGAAAGTTATTTTCTCCTGTTTCCTGCGGGAAGATACAGAAAAAAAGATGATTAAGGTTTCCCTTCGTTCAGTAGGAACTTTTCCATGTAATCGTGTAGCTGCAGAGTTCTTTGGAGGTGGCGGTCATCTCAATGCTTCTGGAGGTGAATTTTATGGTACGATGGAAGAAGCCAAACAAGTTTTTGAAGAAGCTCTGGAAAAATACCAACCCTTATTGCTCAGCTGTATGGCTGAATAACAGAATAAAAGAAAAAAAGGTTAAAATATTCCGAACTTTCAGGAAGAACCCTTTAGACTTTCAATGAAATCAGATATTTTTGTACGGAAATATAATTAAACTCAAATGAAAAAACTAACTTGGATATTATTCGGCTTGTTGGTCTTGACCTTTACTTTTCAAGCCTGTGACAATACGAAGACGTATGCCGAGATGCTGGAAGAAGAGAAAGATGCCATCAAGGATTTTATCAACGAACACGGCATTAAGGTAATTTCGCAAACTGAATTTTTTGCTAAGGACTCTGTAACAGAAGAAAATGAATATGTGCAGTTGTCCAGTGGTGTTTACATGAATATTGTAAAGAAAGGGTTGCTGGATGAAAATGGTCAGTTACTGAATCCCAACGATACCATTCGTAACAATGCTGAAGTATTGGTACGTTTTATGGAGTACAGTTTGATGGATAAAGATACTACATTGTCTAATCTGAATGCGGTCGAAACTGTCGATGAATTCCGTTATAAGGTTACATCTACCCAGATTGCCGGTTCATTTACGGCTGGTTATATGTATCAGTTTTATGGTCCTACCGTGCCGGCTGGCTGGTTAGTGCCGCTGAGCTATATCCGTAGTTTTGGACATGTGAAACTCATCGTGCCTTCCAAGATGGGGCATCAGTCGGCTATGCAGTATGTCTATCCTTATTTTTATGACATACGCAAGTATCAATTCAAATAAGAAAGGTTTAATTTCTAACCCTATAAATTTAAATTTATATCTATGACTTTAATCAAATCTATTTCAGGAATCCGCGGAACCATTGGCGGAAGTGCTGGCGAGGGATTAAATCCGCTCGACATTGTGAAATTCACATCGGCTTATGCCACGTTGATTCGTAAGACTTGCACAGTAAAGAGCAATAAAATTGTAGTAGGTCGCGATGCTCGTATCTCAGGTGAGATGGTCAAAAATGTGGTAGTAGGTACTCTTATGGGAATGGGATGGGATGTAGTAGACATTGACTTGGCCTCTACTCCGACTACAGAATTGGCTGTAACCATGGAGGGAGCTAGTGGTGGTATCATCCTTACAGCTTCTCATAATCCCAAGCAATGGAATGCTTTGAAATTGCTGAATGAAAAGGGAGAATTCCTTAATAAAGAAGAAGGTAATGAAGTGCTCCGTATCGCAGAAGCAGAAGAATTTGAATATGCAGAAGTAGACAAACTCGGAACTTATCGCCAAGATTTATCTTACAATCAGAAACACATTGATAGTGTATTGGCTCTTGATCTGGTTGATGTAGAAGCGATCAAGAAGGCTGATTTCCGTGTAGCTATTGATTGTGTAAATTCTGTAGGTGGTATTGTGTTGCCGCAATTGCTCGAACAACTGGGCGTGAAGCATGTAGAAAAACTTTACTGTGAACCGACTGGTCATTTCCAACATAATCCGGAACCTCTTGAGAAAAACCTGGGTGATATCATGGAACTGATGAAGGGTGGCAAGGCAGATGTAGCATTCGTAGTTGACCCTGATGTTGACCGTTTGGCTATGATTTGTGAAGATGGTAAGATGTACGGAGAAGAATATACTCTGGTTACAGTTGCTGATTATGTACTGAAGCATACACCGGGCAATACAGTATCTAACCTAAGTTCTACACGAGCATTGCGTGATGTAACGCGTGGTTATGGTCAGGAATATTTTGCATCGGCTGTAGGTGAAGTGAATGTGACCACCAAGATGAAAGAAGTAGGAGCTGTGATTGGTGGTGAAGGTAACGGTGGTGTCATTTATCCGGCTAGCCATTACGGACGTGATGCATTGGTAGGTATCGCTTTGTTCTTGAGTCATCTGGCACACGAAGGTAAGAAGGTTAGCGAGCTTCGTGCTTCTTATCCGGCTTATTTCATGGCTAAGAATCGGGTAGATTTGACTCCGGAAACCGATGTGGATGCTATTTTAGCCAAGGTAAAAGAAATCTATAAGGACGAGGAAATCAATGATATTGATGGTGTGAAGATTGACTTTGCTGACAAGTGGGTACACTTACGCAAGAGTAATACAGAACCGATTATTCGTGTGTATAGTGAGGCTGGTTCTGCTGAAGCTGCAGAAGAAATCGGTCAGCAGATTATGAAAGTAATTGAAGAGTTAGCTAAGTAATCAACTATCCATTCGTTTTCATTTTTTCTTAGGCCCGAAGACGAAGATAGGAAAGAAGGGAGTGTATTAAAATGCACTCCCTTTATTTTTTTGTGTAGGCCTGTCCGCATTAGAAAAAATAATCGTATTTTTGCATAAATGATTATTTAAATAAACCAGAGATTAATTTATTCAGGATGAAAAAAAATACTACTTCAAAAAATATCCGGTTTAGGCTGCCTCTGTTTACTAAAGCCAGGGCTGTATTATGTAATGAAACCTTTCATTTTATTGTTGGATTGATATTGGTGCTCTTTTCAGTGTACCTTCTGTTGGCTTTTTCTTCGTTCTTCTTTACTGGAGCAGCAGATCAGAGTATTATAGAGTCTGGTACAGCTCAGGAATTAGCTTCTGTAAATAATGGGGTGAAAAATTATGCAGGTTCCCGTGGGGCTCAGTTAGCCAGTTACCTGATGAATGATTGTTTTGGTGTATCCTCTTTTTTTATTTTGCTGTTTTTGGCCATGGCTGGTCTTAAACTAATGCGTGTAAGGGTAGTTTGTCTGTGGCGCTGGTTTATCAGTTGTTCCTTATTGTTGGTATGGTTTTCCGTATTTTTAGGCTTCGTTTTTGTTGAGCAGTACCAGGATTCTTTTTTCTATTTGGGAGGTCGGCATGGTTATAATGTAAGTCAGTGGCTTGTTTCTCAAGTGGGGGTACCAGGCATGTGGCTACTCCTTCTAATTACAGTAGTCTGTTTTCTGATTTATTATAGTAAACGTACTGTAGTATTGATGCGCCAGCTGTTTGCTTTAAGTTTTCTTCCTGGACGTCATCAGTCAGTAGATTCGGCTTCTGGAGAAGTGCCACAAGATTTTACAGAATCTTGGGAAGCAAAAGCTGATGTTTCTCGCCGTACAAAAGGAAGCATGTCAATCGAAAATGAGGAAAATGAGGAAAAAGAGGAAGAGGTCATTGAAGCAGAAATAGACGCATCTGTAAATCATACTCATACAACGCAAGCTGCTTCTTTATTGTCTGATGAAGAAGAGGTGCCGGTAGAAGTTTCGTTAAACTTGACTCCGCAACCCGATCAACCATCTGCAGCTGCTAAAACAGATGAACTGTCGTTGACAGTTGAAGCTCCGCAGCCGGAAATGGCAGTTCAAACTTCTGTCAAGAAACCAGGTTTTGAGGTAGTTCCGGTCGAAAAAGAAGAGATGGCAGGGCGTAATCTAGCCCCCTATAATCCACGTCTTGATCTGGAGAACTATCATTTCCCATCTATTGATCTGATGAAGCACTATGATGACAATGGTCCTACCATTGACATGGAAGAGCAGAATGCCAATAAAGATAAAATTATCAACACTCTGCGAAGCTTTGGTATTGAAATCAGTACCATCAAGGCTACAGTAGGGCCTACGGTGACGCTTTATGAAATTACCCCTGAGCAAGGGGTGCGTATTGCCAAAATCCGTGGTCTGGAAGATGACATAGCTCTCAGTCTTTCAGCTTTAGGAATCCGTATTATCGCTCCTATCCCTGGTAAGGGAACTATTGGTATTGAAGTGCCTAACTCTAATCCTAAGATTGTATCCGGTCAGAGTATTATTGGTAGTAAGAAGTTTCAGGAATCAACCTACGATCTTCCTATAGCCTTAGGTAAAACCATTACTAATGAGGTGTTTATGGTAGATTTGGCCAAAATGCCGCATGTATTGGTGGCTGGTGCTACTGGGCAGGGTAAGTCGGTAGGTCTGAATGCTATCATCACTTCTCTGCTGTATAAGAAGCATCCAGCTGAATTGAAGTTTGTATTGGTAGACCCTAAAAAAGTAGAATTCAGTATTTACTCTGTTATTGAACATCACTTTTTGGCCAAACTGCCTGATGGTGAGGATGCGATTATTACTGATGTGACCAAGGTAGTACAGACACTTAATTCTATTTGTGTGGAGATGGATACGCGTTATGACCTTCTAAAAGCAGCTCATGTGCGCAATATCAAAGAATATAATGAGAAGTTTATCAACCGGAAGCTTAATCCCGAAAAAGGACATAAGTACATGCCGTATATTGTTGTGGTGATTGATGAGTTTGGTGATCTTATTATGACGGCAGGTAAGGATGTGGAATTACCTATTGCTCGTATTGCGCAGTTGGCTCGTGCGGTGGGTATTCATATGATTATTGCGACTCAGCGACCTACTACCAATATTATTACAGGTACTATTAAGGCCAACTTCCCAGCTCGTATAGCCTTCCGTGTGTCAGCTATGGTAGATTCGCGTACGATTCTTGACCGCCCTGGAGCTAATCAGCTGATAGGACGGGGGGATATGCTTTTCTTGCAGGGAGCTGATCCTGTGCGTGTGCAGTGTGCCTTTATTGATACTCCTGAGGTGGCTGAAATTACCCAATATATTGCTCGTCAGCAAGGCTATCCTACCGCCTTTTATCTGCCGGAGTATGTTGATGAGAGTGCTTCATCAGATTTAGGTGAGGTGGATATGGGACGTCTGGATCCTTTGTTTGAAGATGCTGCCCGTCTTATTGTTATTCATCAGCAAGGTTCTACTTCGTTGATACAGCGTAAATTTGCAATTGGTTATAATCGTGCCGGACGTATCATGGACCAGTTGGAAAAAGCTGGTATTGTGGGACCTGCGCAGGGAAGTAAGCCGCGTGAAGTGTGTTGCATGGATGATACTGATTTGGAAATGAGATTGAGTAATTTAATGTAAAATCAAATAATAAACAAGGAGGTTTCAATCATGGTGAAATGGTGTTTATATATAGTATGTTGTATTTGTTTGGCTTGTAGTGGGGAGGAAGTGGTAGCTCAGCAGCTCACAGCCCGTCAGATCATGGATCGCGCAGCTCAGGCTTTCAGACAGGCTGGAGGTATCCGTGCAGACTTTACCTATCAGCTAGGATCTGAATCTCCCGTATTATCAGGGCATATCGATTTGAAAGATACTTATTTTGTTCTTCAGGCTGCTGGTATGACAACTTGGTTTGATGGGCATACACAGTGGACTTATGTAGCAGCCAATGAAGAGGTAAATATTAGCGAACCTACGGCTGATGAATTGCAGGGACTTAATCCTTATGCTTGGCTTTCACTCTATCGGCAAGGAGGGCAGCTGGCCTTGCAGTCTGCTACTGCTCAAAGTTACCAGGTTCGTATTACTCCTGTGGTGCCGCAAAGTCAGGTACATCATCTGTCGGTTATTTTGGATAAGCAGACTTTTTATCCTCAGGCTGTTATATTGTATTATGGCTTAGGAGAAGGTGATTACACCGATATTAGACTGCGCAATCTGCATACGCATCAATCCTTTGGGCCTGATTATTTCCGTTTTGATGCCCGTTGCTATCCTAAAGCAGAAATAATTGATCTCCGGTAACCGGAATTTAGCGATTTAATAAAGGAATAACCTATTATAAAATGAGATAAATTACTAATTATTTAAAAGAATACGAACTATGGAAACAGAAAAAGTACGTTGCCTAATTATCGGCTCAGGTCCTGCAGGCTATACTGCTGCTATCTATGCCAGTCGTGCAAACCTTTCACCTGTGCTCTATGAGGGTATGCAACCTGGCGGTCAGCTCACTACCACTACGGACGTAGAGAATTTTCCGGGTTATCCAGAAGGTATCAGTGGTCCACAGCTTATGGAAGACCTGCGCAAACAGGCTGGCCGTTTTGGGGCTGATTTGCGTTATGGAGTGGCTACAGCAGCCGATTTGAGTCAGGCTCCTTACCGCATTACTATTGATGAAGAAAAAATTATCGAAGCTGAAACTCTTATCATATCCACCGGTGCTGCAGCTAAGTATCTCGGTTTGGACGATGAAAAGAAATATGCTGGTATGGGTGTGAGCGCTTGTGCTACTTGCGATGGATTTTTCTATCGTAAGAAGGTGGTAGCTGTAGTAGGAGGCGGTGATACAGCCTGTGAAGAAGCTGCTTATCTGGCTGGGCTGGCTAAGAAAGTTTATCTCATTGTGCGTAAGCCTTATCTGCGTGCTTCCAAAATTATGCAGGAACGTGTGCTGAACCATGAGAAAATCGAAGTTCTTTTTGAACATAATGCTGAAGGACTTTATGGTGAAAATGGAGTGGAAGGAGTGCATTTGGTGAAACGTCTGGGCGAGTCTGATGAATCACATTATGATTTGGCTATTGACGGTTTCTTCCTGGCCATCGGACATAAACCTAATTCTGATCTTTTCAAACCTTATGTGAAGACAGATGAAGTGGGATATATTTTGACTGAACCGGATTCTCCACGCACCAATGTACCGGGCGTTTTTGCTGCCGGCGACGTAGCTGACCCGCATTATCGTCAGGCCATTACTGCTGCTGCCAGTGGATGTAAGGCAGCTATTGAAGCTGAGCGTTACCTGATGAGATAAATTCTTCTGTCATCGGGAGATCAATAGGTAGAGAATACAATTATAGGATTCTGTACATGAAAAAAGAGGAGTGCATCCACATGCACTCCTCTTATCCATTTAACAAGTCTTTCATTTAACAAGTTCTCGCTAGCCTAGATTCTATTCAGCTAAATGAGATTTTCCAATTTATTAATTATCCAATTTTACTGATCTTTTTAAGTTTTTCTTCATCGATAATCTTAATTTTTCGACCATCGATGGTAATCAATTTTTCAGTAGCAAACTGTGACAGTGTGCGGATGGCATTTGAAGTAGTCATATTGGACAAGTTAGCCAGATCCTCACGCGATAGATAGATGCTCAAGGTTGATCCATCTTCTTCTAGGCCATAGCTCTCTTTTAAGAACAGCAACGATTCAGCCAAACGTCCTCGTATATGCTTTTGTGTGAGATTTACTGTCCGTTCGTCTGCAATGCCCAAATCTATGGAAAGCTGTTTGATGAAGAACATGGCCAGGTCGTTATTTTGTGATACTAACGTGGTGATGGCTGTCATGGGAATCAGACAAATGATGGAGGGCTCAAATGCAGCCGCAGCCGTTACATAATCTTCCTTAGCAAAATAAGCGCGGTATCCGAAATACTCTACCGGCTTAATCATGCGGATAATCTGGCTTCGTCCGCCCACTCCGTCTTTATAGATTTTCACTTTCCCGCTTAGCAGGCACATCAAGTGAGTAGGCGTTTCGCCTTCACAATGAATCACCTCATTTTTCTTGTAGTTCTGGAGCGTGAAATGGTTGGCAAGGAACTCTCGTTGTTCTTCATTCAAGGGAGTCCACATGTCCGCAATCAGCTCGGGAACCTTTATGTCATTCAAGTTAATCTTTACCATACTGCTACACAAATGTGTTCTACAGCACAAATGTAACAACAATATATTTAAAATGCAATGATTACTTTTGTTTTGTTGAACCCTCCAATAAGTATTGAACTAAAAAGAGCTTGAAAAATACCCCGGCCTGCAGTCTCTGTTGCCAGAATGATGAATCTTAGTATTCTAATATGGAAGTGTAATATAGATTTAAGTATAAGAATGTATTATCTATGGAACAGTCTGTTTTGGTGTCATATAGGAGGTGGTTTCAAATTTTGGAAAAGGTGAACTTTTATCTGAAATTAGAGCATCTTAAAATATCATAGAAAAGGATGGTATCATAACTCCATACAGAGCCTGATGCCATCCTTTTAGTATGATCGTTACTTTAGAGAGCCTTTTTTAGCTTTGATACACTCTCTCTAATATCATTTCTTTATTTTGTAAAAAGCAGTTCCCGGTATTTGGGCAGTGGCCAGATTTCATCGTCTACTTCCATTTCTAAGTGGTCAATATGATCGCGGATACTTTCCAGATAAGGACGTACTGTTTCTTCGTATGCAAAGGCTTTGTCGCGATAGTTATCCTTATGGTTAGCTACTTTTCGTGCTTCGGTCATTTCTTTCACTTGTACTTTGATGGCTGTAACACGTTGTGAAATTTCTCGGATCAGTTCTTTTCGGTCTGCACTGAGTACTTCGTATTCTTCGGGAGTAAAGGTTTCACGTAAGCCACGAAGATTTTCCAGCAGGCGATTCTGATAAGTCACAGCAGTAGGTACAATGTGGTTGAGTGCCAAATCGCCCAATACACGGCTTTCTATCTGTACCTTCATGGTATATTTTTCTAGTTCCACTTCCAGACGGCAGGCTAGTTCTGTTTCGTTAAAGATACGTTCGCCGATGAGGATGGCACGCGACTGGTTGTCCATGTAGTGCATCAAAGCTTCGGGTACATGGTTGATGTTAGTCAATCCTCGGCGTGCAGCTTCTTGTTTCCATTCTTCAGAATAACCATCCCCTTCAAAGCGGATAGGTTCGGAGGTTACAATAGTTTCTTTAAGTACCCGGAAGATGGCTTCGTCCTTATTGACTCCTTCTTCCATGAGTTTATCGATGGAAGCTTTAAATTCGTTGAGTTGGTTGGCCATAGCCGCGTTGATGGCAATCATGGCCGCAGCACAGTTGGCAGATGAACCGGCAGCACGAAACTCAAAACGGTTGCCGGTAAAGGCAAAGGGTGAGGTACGGTTGCGGTCGGTTGTATCTAACAGAATTTCCGGGATTCTGCCGATGCCTAATTTAAGGGTTGTCTTTTCTTCGGCTGTCATTTGGCTGTTGTTTACCTGACGGGTAAATTCGTTAAGAATTCCAGACAACTGTTTACCTAAGAAGATAGAAAGAATAGCAGGAGGTGCTTCTGCAGCTCCTAACCGATAGCTGTTTCCTGCGCTGCTGATAGAAGCCCGGAGCAAATCCTGGCTTTTATATACCATCATAAGAACATTGACCAGGAAAGTTAGGAAAAGCATATTACCCTTGGGGTTTTTACCAGGTGCAAAAAGATTGATGCCTGTATCTGTACAAAGCGACCAGTTGTTGTGTTTCCCTGAGCCGTTCACCCCACTGTAGGGCTTTTCATGGAGGAGCACAGCAAACTGATGCTTGCGGGCTATTCGTTTCATAAGATCCATGACCAACTGATTATGGTCGTTGGCCAGGTTGCAGTTTTCAAAGATAGGAGCCAATTCAAATTGATTGGGCGCCACTTCATTATGGCGTGTCTTTACAGGGATTCCTAGCTTGTGACATTCTATTTCCAGTTCTTTCATAAAAGCAGTGACCCGTGGTGGAATAGAGCCAAAGTAGTGGTCTTCAAGTTGTTGGTCTTTAGCCGAGGAGTGTCCCATAAGAGTACGTCCTGTGAGGCAAAGGTCAGGGCGAGCATTGTAGAGAGCCAGGTCTACCAAAAAATATTCTTGTTCCCATCCCAGGTTTGTGTACACACGGCTGATGTTTCGGTCAAAAAGCTGGCATACTTCTGTTGCAGCTTTGTCTACTGCTGCCAGAGCTTTCAGCAGAGGAGTTTTGTAGTCGAGCGCTTCACCTGTATAGGAAATGAAGATTGTTGGGATACATAGGGTAGTATCTACAACGAAAGCTGGAGAGGAAACGTCCCAAGCTGTATAGCCTCGTGCTTCAAATGTGTTTCGGATACCTCCGTTCGGAAAGGAAGATGCATCAGGTTCTTGTTGTATCAGCAGTTTACCGGAGAATCGTTCGATGACTTCGGAGTCTTCGCCGAATTCAATAAAGCCGTCGTGCTTTTCTGCAGTGCCGTCGGTCAGCGGTTGAAACCAGTGTGTATAATGGGTTACATTAAGTGATTTGGCCCAGCTTTTCATGCCGTTAGCTATCAGGTCGGCTATTTCACGGCTGATAGGAGTGCCTTTTTCCATGGCATTGACTACTGCTTTGTAGGCTTCTTTCGGCAGATATTCCTGCATTTTCTTGCGGTCGAATACGTGACTTCCGTAATAATCGGATAGCTTGTTAGAGGGAGTTTGAACCTCCAAGGGGCGACGATTCGCCAATTCTTGCAAAGCAAAAAATCTCATTTTTGACATACTTTGTCTCTCTTTTGTTGGTTGTTGGCTGCAAAATTACACACTTTTTTCTATATTTGTGCTTCGTTTTTAGATTTTTAGAAAATGCAGGGATAAGTTTGTGAACGGAGTAATGGGAATGAATCGTTTGATATATATAATAGGCCTATTTATCTGTTTGTTAGGTTGGAATACATCTTCAGGAATGGCGCATGACCGGATGAATCCGTTTGGCGCTTGTGGAGGTTCTGCCGATTCAATTATGAGCAAGGTTATCTATTTTGCACCTTATTATGCAGGTCTGGTAGATGAATATAAGGCGGAACTATATATTAAGGGGAGGATGAATGTAAAAAAGAAAAACCACATCATTCGTTTTTTGCCCAGTATGTTCCGTTTGAGGAAAGGGGTGAGGGAGTATCTGATTGAGACCTATAGTGATTTGCATTTCACGGCACCGAATATTTACGATCAGAAGGTAAAGGCAAGTGTGGGTACAGCTTCTGAGTTTTGGGAGGCAGACGGTCGTCTGCTGGAGTATTTTCATGTGAATATCTATGCTTCTTCATTATTGTATGATAAACTGGTGTCGCCATTGGCGCCTAATGCTAGAAAGTATTATACTTATTATATTGATTCGGTGTGGGGGGAACCACACAACCGGCAATTCAAAATTCGATTTTTACCCAAAAACAAGAGTTTCCAGTTAGTGGGAGGATATATGGTGGTGAGCGATCATGTGTGGAGTATCCGTGAAATTCGTTTTTCAGGTCGATCGGAAATGTTTCGCTTTGAAAATTCATTGGTGATGGGGGAGGTGGGGGCAGCTGATGAGTTCCTGCCCAAACGTTATCGGGTGGGGTGTACGTTCCGCTTTTTCGGGAATGTGATTGAGGGGGATTATGTGGCAGCATTGCAGTACAAAGATATCCGACAGAAATCGCCTGCCGAAGCGCCTAAGGCATCAGCACGGTCTAAATATGATTTATCAGAGTCTTATACACTGCGTACGGATACGAACGGTTACCAGCGTGATACGGCGTTTTTCAATACGCTTCGCCCTATGCCGCTAACTTGGCATGAACAGGCATTGTATGAAGATTTTTTTCTTCGTAGGGATACGTTGTTCCGTCCTAAGAAAAAGCGAAATAAGACGTTGGAGTTTTGGGGGGAAATCGGAGATGCGCTGATTAGTCGCTATACGGTGGACCTCAATAAGTTGGGTAGTGTACGTTGTTCGCCACTTATCAATCCTTTTTTGTTGAGCTATAGTGGAACTAATGGCATTTCTTATCGTCAGGAATTCAAATATAACCGTCTTTTTTCAGGTGACCGGTTGTTGCGTATGGTGCCGCGTATCGGTTATAATTTTAAGCAGAAAGAGTTTTATTGGAGATTTACGGGTGATTTTGAATATTGGCCTAAGAAACGGGCGGCACTGCATGTAGAAGTGGGCAATGGTAACCGCATTTATAGTAGTGAAATGTTGGATGATTTAAAGCAGATACCTGATAGTATTTTTGATTTCAATCAAATTCATCTGGACTATTTTAAGGATTTGTATGCCCGTGTTCGCCATAGTTGGGAAATTGTCAACGGAGTTACGTTGGATGTGGGGCTCTCAATGCACCATCGTACAGAGGCGAAGCGTTCGAAATTTGTGTTTTTGCCTTCTAACCAGCCTTCTGTCATGAGCCGGAATACTTCTTCTTCGTCGTCAGAGAATGATATCCATAAGCCGATGTTTCCACCTATGCCGGAAGGTGATTTTATGAAACGTTTCCGTTATGTATATAATAGTTTTGCACCGGAAATCCGACTGACCTGGACACCGGGACAATATTATTATATGAATGGCGACCGTAAGATCAATTTGGGTTCGAAATATCCAACCATCTCAGTGAATTGGGAACGAGGGTTGAAAGGTATATTTCATAGCTCAGGCAGTTATGAACGCTGGGAGGTGGATTGTCAGTACAACGTGCCGCTGGGGCTGATGCGAAATCTTTATATGAGAGCGGGTTGGGGAGCCTTTACCGAACAAGAAGAATTGTATTTCGTGGATTTTTCTAATCTGAGGCGGTCAGACTTGCCAACAGGATGGAATGATGACATCGGTGGTGTGTTCCAGTTGCTCGACGGGCGCTGGTATAACTCTTCGCGGAAATATCTCCGCGGTAACATCGTGTATGAAGCTCCTTTCTTGCTGCTCCATCATTTAAGAAAGTACACGCAGTATGTACTGAATGAACGTCTATATCTGAATATGCTCGGAGTGCCTCATCTCAAGCCTTACATAGAAGTGGGTTATGGTATTGGTACGCATGTGTTTGATTTTGGCCTTTTTACCAGTTTTGCTAACTGGAAATATCAGGAAGTAGGGGTGAAGTTTACGTTTGAGTTGTTCAACCGTTAAAATACACTACATTTTTAGTGGGTGTATTTGGTGGTTTGGGAAAAACATTCTATCTTTGCAACCGAATTATAGAGTCCATATAAAGTCTCACTTAATTAACGAGTTAAACAATTTATTTTTATTAATGGAAAACTTAAAGAATGTAGCTCCCCTGGAAGATTTCAACTGGGATGCGTATGAAAACGGCGAAGCCGTATCTAACGTAAGTCATGAAGACCTGGAAAAGGCATATGACAATACGTTGAACAAAGTGAACGACCGTGAGGTAGTTGACGGTACCGTAATTGCCATGAACAAGCGTGAAGTAGTGGTGAATATCGGTTACAAATCAGACGGTATCATTCCGATGAATGAGTTCCGTTATAATCCGGATCTGAAGGTAGGTGATACTGTAGAAGTATACATTGAAAATCAGGAAGACAAAAAGGGACAGTTGGTTCTGTCTCACCGCAAAGCTCGCGCTACTCGTTCTTGGGATCGCGTGAATGCTGCGTTGGAAAACGAAGAAATTATCAAGGGTTACATCAAGTGCCGCACAAAGGGTGGTATGATTGTAGACGTATTCGGCATCGAAGCTTTCTTGCCGGGTTCTCAAATCGACGTGAAACCTATCCGCGACTACGATGTATTCGTTGGCAAGACTATGGAATTCAAAGTGGTTAAGATTAACCAGGAATTCAAGAATGTGGTTGTTTCTCACAAAGCTCTTATTGAAGCTGAACTGGAACAACAGAAGAAGGAAATTATCGGTAAACTCGAAAAAGGCCAAGTGCTCGAGGGTACTGTTAAGAATATTACATCTTACGGTGTATTCATCGACTTGGGTGGCGTAGACGGTTTGATTCATATCACTGACCTGTCTTGGGGCCGCGTAAGCGATCCGAAGGAAGTGGTTGAACTGGATCAGAAGTTGAACGTGGTTATTCTCGACTTTGATGACGAGAAGAAGCGTATCGCTTTGGGTCTGAAGCAACTCACTCCGCATCCTTGGGATGCTTTGGATGCTAACCTGAAGGTGGGTGACCATGTAAAGGGTAAAGTAGTGGTGATGGCTGACTACGGTGCATTCATCGAAATCGCTCCGGGTGTTGAAGGTCTGATTCACGTATCTGAAATGTCTTGGAGCCAGCACCTGCGCTCAGCTCAGGACTTCATGAAGGTAGGTGATGAAGTAGAAGCTGTAGTATTGACTCTGGATCGTGAAGAACGCAAGATGTCTTTGGGTATCAAGCAGCTGAAGGAAGATCCGTGGGAAACTATCGAAACTAAGTATCCGGTAGGTAGCAAGCACACTGCTAAGGTTCGTAACTTCACTAACTTTGGTGTATTTGTAGAAATCGAAGAAGGCGTAGACGGTTTGATCCACATTTCTGACCTGTCTTGGACTAAGAAGGTAAAACATCCTTCAGAATTCACTCAGATCGGTGCCGACATCGATGTACAGGTTCTGGAAATCGACAAGGAAAACCGTCGTTTGAGCCTCGGTCACAAGCAGCTCGAAGAAAATCCTTGGGATGTATTCGAAACTGTATTTACTGTAGGTTCTGTACACGAAGGTACTATCATCGAAATGTTGGATAAGGGTGCTGTAGTAGCTCTGCCTTATGGTGTAGAAGGTTTTGCAACTCCGAAACACCTTGTTAAGGAAGATGGCTCACAAGCTCAGATGGATGAAAAGCTCGAATTCAAGGTGATTGAATTCAACAAGGACGCTAAGCGTATCATCTTGTCTCACAGCCGTATTTTCGAAGATGCTGCCAAGGCAGAAGAAAGAGCAGAAAAGAAAGCAGCTAAGAAGAGCAGCAGCAAACGTGAAGAAGCTACTCCGATGATTCAGAATCAAGCTGCTTCTACTACATTAGGTGATATCGATGCATTGGCTGCATTGAAGGAACAGTTGGAAGCTGGTAACAAGAAATAATTTTCAAAGAGGGTAGTCAGAACTAAAATGACTACTCCTAAAAATTATCGATTGTAACTATCATATTTTAAAAGGTCTTATCAAACTCTAATCGAGTAGTGATAAGACCTTTTTTCAATCTTTAAGATATCTATATTCCAGATTATAAGTACCTCTTTTTTAAGTGGTGTGAGGCTGAAAAATAGGAGTTTGTCTAAAAATCTTCAGAAAGCTGAATACACCTTTAATCTTTTTCGATACAAATATAAGTATAAAGTGATGGCTTCTATATATTTTCTTTTATGTACTATTCCTTTGACATGGGTAATTGCACTGATTTTGTGGCTTAGGTATTTTCAGAAGCACAAATCAGATTGGTTGTCTTGGTTTTCTTTGATTGTAATGTTTTTCCCCGCGCTATTTTATATTCTTAGTGCTTACATGGATAAAATAGCAAAAGCCGGTGATCAAAAGTATAATACTACAGTTACTAATCTTATATTTAGATTAAGGATCAGTATATGTCTTTGTTGCTGGGTTGCTCAATTGATAGTTTGTTTTACTTTAAAGTATATCGGAATTGAGTATTATTTCGAAATATCCGTTGGCTGCATGAATATATTTCAGTCTCTTTTAATCTGGACGTGCTGGGATATCCTAAATACCAAACAGACGAAAGAATTGCAGTGGGTGTCTGACTAGAATTTTACCATTCGAAATATAATAAAAGTCTGCATTAAATGCGGACTTTTTTATTATATTTGCGGTATTATGGAGAAATTTGAGATACATATTTTAGGATGTGGTTCGGCATTGCCGACAACCCGTCATTTTCCTACCTCGCAGGTGCTTAACGTGCGCGATAAGCTGTACATGATAGATTGCGGAGAGGGGGCGCAATTACAGTTTCGCAAATCACATCTTAAATTTTCCAGGTTGAACCATATTTTTATTTCTCATCTTCATGGCGACCATTGTTTCGGATTATTAGGGCTCTTTTCCACACTGAACCTGTTGGGGCGTACAGCTGAACTGCATGTTTATTCTCCCAAAGGGTTAGAACAGCTGTTGCAGCCGATGCTCGATTTTTTTTGCCATGACATGATGTATGCGGTGATTTTTCATGAATTTGATACCCAGGAATCCACTTTTATTTTCGAGGATCGATCGCTTACAGTGACCACTCTTCCTTTGCGTCACCGTATGCCTTGCTGTGGCTTTTTATTTGCAGAGAAGCCTTTGCCTAACCACATTATCCGCGAAAGTGTAGATTTCTATCAAGTGCCTGTATATGAGCTGAACCGTATTAAGCATGGTGAAGATTATGTAACGCCTCAAGGTGAAGTCATTCCCAATGCCCGGCTTACAAAACCTGCTGCACCTCCCCGCCGTTATGCTTATTGTTCTGATACCTTATATCAACCTCGCTTGGCTTCTGTCTTGCAGGGAGTAGATTTGCTGTTTCACGAAGCTACCTTTGCAGACTCTGAGGCGGCCCGTGCGAAGGAAACCTGTCATACTACAGCCAGACAAGCAGCACAGTTGGCCAAGGATGCTGGGGTAAAGAAACTGTTGATTGGTCATTATTCAGCCAGATATGAGGATGAAGGGATTCTTTGGCAGGAAGCTTCCAGTGTGTTTCCCAATACTATATTGGCCAAAGAAAATCTGTGTGTTGTGCTGGATGATGGTACTTGTATTGGATAATAAGTATGCTGAATGATGAATGAAATGAATGCTTCCTATAATGAACGAGAGGTATTGGCTCTGTTAAAGGAGCGAACTACCCAGAAGCGCGGATTTGAAATGATAGTGCGTGCCTATAGTGAACCGCTGTACTGGCAGATTCGGCGGATGGTCTTATCGCACGAAGATGCCAATGACTTGTTGCAGAATACGTTTGTTAAGGCATGGACCAGTATTGATTATTTCCGGGCAGAGGCCAAGATTTCTACTTGGCTTTACCGCATAGCGCTCAATGAGTGTCTTTCGTTTTTGCAAAAGCAACGGTTATCCCAAACTATATCCATGGATGAGGCAGATTCAGTGGTGTTGAATAAATTAGAGAGCGACCCGTATTTTTCGGGGGATAAGATTCAACTGTCGTTGCAGAAAGCTTTGCTTACTTTGCCTGAAAAGCAGCGGATGGTGTTTAATCTGAAGTATTTTCAGGAAATGAAATATGAAGAAATGTCTGAAATCTTTGGAACATCGGTGGGAGCGCTCAAGGCATCGTATCATCATGCGGTGAAGAAAATAGAAAAAATTCTGTCGGCAGAAGATTAAACCTTTGCCGGTTAATGCTATCTAAAATAAACAGAAAGGAGAATGTTTATGAAAGAAGAAGAAGCTATTTTGAGAAAAGTGGGGACGAAGAATCCTTTTACGGTTCCTGAAGGATATTTTGAAGGGCTTACTTCAGATGTGATGAATCATCTTCCTGAAAAGGAGGCATCGGTCCTGCTTCAGAAAGAACCTACACTGTGGGAAAAAGTGAAACCATGGGTATATATGGCAGCCATGTTTGCAGGAGCAGCCTTGCTCATTCGGGTGGGATCCGTTGATTCGGAAACTCCGATGCATCAACTGGCTTCTGACGAGGCTGAGCAGGAAATAGAATATATTAATTCAGTAGTTGATAACTCTATGCTCGATGACTATGAACTGTATGTTTATCTGTCGGATACGGGTGTAGAACTATGATAACAGTTAGCAGATATGTGTATGAAGAGATGGATTGCAGGATGGCTGCTTATGTTGCTCATCCCTAGTGTCTGGGCCATAGATGGCTGCAAACAGCATCGTTTGAGCCGTGAGGAATTCCGTGTCAAGCAACAGACTTATATTACAGAAAAAGCTGGATTGACTCCTAAGGAGGCTAAGCAGTTCTTTCCGGTTTATTTTGAATTGCAAGACCGTAAGAAATCGTTGAATGATGAGGCTTGGTCGCTGATTCGGAAGGGAAAGGATGAAAAGACTACAGAAGCAGAGTATGAAGAAATCATGGAGGGGGTCTATGATGCCCGTATGGCCATTGATCGTCTGGATAAAACCTATTTTGACAAGTTTAAGAAAATCCTTTCGTGTAAGAAGATTTATTTGGTACAGAAAGCAGAAATGCGTTTCCATCGTGAGTTGCTGCACGAAATGAGGCATAGGGAGCATAAGAAATAAGGGGGGCTAGACAGATTGACCGGTAGTGTATGGATGATAAAAATCATAAAGCCCGCTAAAAAAAGGAGAGTGTAGCATTCAATCTGAGTGCTCTACTCTCCATTTTTTATTTTTCAGGCTTCCTGAATCCACTCAACATGTTCTATGTGAGTTCCGCTTTTTTGTCTGTCTATTGATTTCTTTCCAGCGCTTTCGCTTCATTCCAGTATTTGTCCATTTCTTCTAGTGACATATCCTTCAGGTCTTTTCCTTGTTTTAGGGTATGTTCTTCCAGATAGTTGAAGCGTCGGATGAATTTTTGGTTGGTATGTTCCAGGGCATTGTCCGGATTTATTTTATAGAGTCTGGCAGCATTGATCAGACTGAACAGTACATCGCCAAATTCAGCTTCAGCCTTTTCTTGGTCCAGGTTGGCTACCTCATTTTGAAATTCCTGGATTTCTTCCTTCACTTTCTCCCATACCTGTTCGCGTTCTTCCCAGTCAAACCCCACATTGCGTGCTTTGTCCTGGATGCGGTAGGCTTTGATCAGTGAAGGCAGAGCAGAAGGTACTCCGCTCAATACTGATTTATTGCCGTCCTTTTCCTTCAGTTTTAGTTGTTCCCAATTTTGCACAACTTCACCGGCTGATTCTGCTTTCACATCGCCAAATACATGAGGATGTCGGAAGATGAGTTTCTCACATAGTCGGTCACATACATCCTTGATGTCAAAATCGTCAGTTTCGCTACCTATTTTGGCATAGAAAGCCACATGTAGAAGCACATCCCCTAGTTCTTTGCAGATTTCATTTTTATCATTTCTCATCAGGGCATCACAGAGTTCATACGTTTCTTCAATGGTATTGGGACGCAGACTTTCGTTTGTCTGTTTGCGGTCCCAGGGACATTTTTCGCGTAATTCGTCTAAAATATCAAGGAAGCGTCCGAAAGCTTCCATCTGTTCTTTTCTTGAGTGTTGCATATTAGTTGTTTGAAAATATTATTTCTTTATTTATTGATTCTGAAAAATACCGGTACAGTATATTCTATGAGGACCGGTTTACCGTTCAGTTGCGCTGGTTTCCACTTAGGCATGGAAGAAATCAGGCGTACAGCTTCTTGGTCTAATTCCGGGTCTGCACTGCGCCACACACGCACATGATTTACTGTACCGTCTTTTTCAATCAGAAATTTCACCACTACTTTTCCTTGTATTCCGGCACGTTTGGCTTCTTTAGGGTATCGTATGTTCTTTGTCATATATTGAAAGAAGCCTTCAAGGCCTCCTTTAGAAAACTCCGGTTCCTGGTCGGCACCGCTTGGTTTGCCCAAACGGCCTTTCAATGTATCACATACCTGAACCGGACTCTGCATCCGTAATGCCTCAGATGTAGAATCCGGTTTGTTATAGTGGGGTAGGGCAGAAATAGCAGGTGAGGCCCATGCTGTAAAAGTTATGGCAGCCAAAGGGAGGAGATAAAATCTCTTGATATAATTGCTAAACTTAGATGGGTGGAAGGAATTCATATCGGTAGAATTTTGATTTATACTGATTTACTTTATAGTTGCAAAGATAGGTATATATCTGATTGGTTGGAAAAAACTTTCGGTAGCTTTTGCCATTAAAAAGCAATAAATTACTAATTTTGTACCCGATATTCGGAATTTAATAGATTGAAATAATAAAGATATGGAATTAGCAAGTAAGTACAACCCCGCTGATGTGGAGGGAAAGTGGTACCAGTATTGGTTGGACCACAAACTGTTTAGTTCAAAACCCGATGGCCGCACTCCGTATACGGTCGTCATTCCGCCTCCCAACGTAACGGGTGTGCTTCACATGGGGCACATGCTGAATAATACCATTCAGGATATTTTAGTGCGTCGTGCCCGTATGGAGGGTAAGAATGCTTGTTGGGTGCCGGGTACTGACCATGCCTCTATTGCGACGGAAGCGAAGGTCGTAAACAAGTTGGCTGCACAGGGTATCAAGAAGACGGACCTGACTCGTGACGAGTTCCTGAAACATGCCTGGGAGTGGACAGACGAACACGGAGGCATCATCTTGAAGCAGCTTCGTAAATTGGGCGCTTCATGTGATTGGGACCGTACGGCATTTACCATGGATGAAAAACGTAGCGAGAGTGTTATCAAAGTATTTGTAGACCTGTACAACAAGGGCTTGATTTACCGTGGTGTGCGTATGGTTAACTGGGATCCGAAGGCGCTTACTGCGTTGAGTGATGAAGAGGTTATCTACAAGGAAGAGCACAGTAAACTCTACTATTTGAGATATTATGTAGCTGATGATGATATGAGCGGTGAAACAGGTGTAGAAGGCGAAGTGGTGCACCGCGATGCTGAAGGACGCCGTTATGCTGTAGTAGCTACTACCCGTCCGGAAACGATTATGGGTGATACGGCCATGTGTATCAATCCAAATGATGTGAAGAATCAGTGGCTGAAAGGCAAGAAGGTGATAGTACCATTAGTGAACCGTGTGATTCCGGTCATTGAGGATGATTATGTGGATATTGAATTTGGTACTGGCTGTCTGAAGGTGACTCCGGCACACGATGTCAATGACTACATGTTGGGTGAGAAATATAATTTGCCTTCTATCGATATCTTTAATGACAATGGTACATTGAGTGAGGCGGCTGGCTTGTATGTAGGTCAGGATCGTTTTGATGTGCGTGAACAGATTGAAAAAGACTTGGCTGCTGCCGGTTTGTTGGAAAAGGTAGAAGCTTATACCAATAAGGTGGGTTGTTCAGAACGTACCCATGTGCCCATCGAACCGAAACTCTCTATGCAATGGTTCCTCAAGATGCAGCATTTTGCAGATATGGCCTTGCCGCCGGTGATGAATGATGAATTGAAATTTTATCCGGCTAAATATAAGAATACCTACAAGAATTGGTTGGAAAATATCAAGGACTGGTGTATCAGTCGTCAGCTGTGGTGGGGTCATCGCATCCCGGCTTACTTCCTGCCCGAAGGCGGCTATGTAGTAGCAGCTACGGCCGAAGAAGCCTTGAAACTGGCGCAGGAAAAGACTGGTAATGCCGCTTTGAAGTTAGAAGACTTGCGTCAGGATGAAGACTGTCTGGATACTTGGTTCTCTTCCTGGCTGTGGCCTATCTCACTGTTCGATGGTATTATGAATCCGGGCAATGAAGAAATCAAGTATTATTATCCTACCAGCGATTTGGTGACGGGTCCGGATATCATATTCTTCTGGGTGGCCCGTATGATTATGGCAGGCTACGAATACATGGGTGATATGCCGTTTAAGAATGTTTATTTCACCGGTATTGTGCGTGATAAGTTGGGTCGTAAGATGTCTAAATCACTGGGTAATTCACCCGATCCGTTGGATTTGATTGAAAAATATGGTGCCGATGGTGTGCGTATGGGTATGATGCTTTCGGCTCCTGCCGGCAATGATATTTTATTTGACGATGCTCTCTGTGAACAGGGACGTAACTTCAACAATAAAATCTGGAATGCTTTCCGTCTGGTGAAAGGATGGGAAGTAAGTGCTGAAGTAGAAGCACCTGAAGCAGCCTTGCTGGCCATGAAGTGGTTTGAAGCCAAGCAGAATGCTGTGGCTGCTGAGGTAGCCGATCTCTTTGGTAAATATCGTCTGAGTGAAGCCTTGATGGCAGTGTACAAACTCTTCTGGGATGAGTTCTCTTCCTGGTACCTGGAAATGATTAAGCCGGCTTACGGTCAGCCTATCAGCAAACAGGTATATGATACTACCATCGGTTTCTTTGATACTTTGCTTCATCTGCTGCATCCCTTCATGCCGTTTATTACTGAAGAATTGTGGCAGCACATTGTAGATCGTCAGGAAGGCGAGAGTCTGATGGTGAGCCCGATGGCTCCGGTAGCAGCCGCTGATGAGGCGATGATTGCTGATTTTGAAAGCGTGAAGGAAGTTATCAGTAATATCCGTTCTATCCGTCTGCAGAAAAACATTGCTCAGAAAGAGGTGCTGGAATTGCAGGTAGTCGGAGAAAATCCGGTAGCTGCGTTCAATGCGGTTATGGTGAAGATGTGTAATCTTTCATCAATAGCAGTTGTAGAGACCAAGACAGAAGGAGCAGCTTCCTTCATGGTCGGTACTACAGAATATGCAGTGCCTTTAGGAAATATGATTGATGTGGAAGCTGAAATAGCCCGTATGGAAGCTGAACTGAAGCATAAGGAAGGTTTCTTGCAAGGTGTGCTCAAAAAGCTGAGCAACGAGAAGTTTGTGAACAATGCTCCGGCTGCTGTTATTGAGTTGGAACGTAAGAAGCAAGCGGATGCTGAAAGCATCATCCAGTCGTTGAAAGAAAGCATTGCTGCTTTGAAGAAAGCTTAAGTAATACGCATTTGACAGATAAAGAAAGGGGATGTGTCAGTCTGGACACATCCCCTTTGCCATTTATTGAAATCTCTTTTTAAAAGAGGACTTTCCGTACACGCTGTTGAAGTTCAGGAGTCGGTACATTCGGGCTGTTCAGAAACGACAGCACAAAATTTTCTGCTAGAATCTCTTCGGGATGGATAATGTAGTTGGTGTTCTTTCCTACGCGTTCTGCAAAGTCTTCTATATCTTCCATACCATATATGATCACCTGACCGTCTTTTCCCCGTTTGGCTTTCAGTTGCTCATCATAAGGCACAAATGCTATTTTTACATATTCAAAGAAGCGTCCGCCTGTGTACGGGCGGTCAGCATAAAGATACATAGCACAATTTTCTGTTTGTCCTTGGATGGTAAAGGGGCCATAGCTATCGTACGCAGCGATATCCGGATTAGAGATACGGCTTTTTAGCAATACTTCCGGGTACTCCAGTCCGTTGGGGGCGATTTCAAATCCCAAGGCAGCATACAGTCGCTTCTTATACTCCGCACTGTTTCTGGTTAGGATATGTGAAAGCTCATGCAGCAGCAGGTAACGGCGTCCTTTTTCGTCCGCCTTTTGCACTAGATCTGCAGTCAAGGCAATCCAGTTAGCTTGTGTATAGCCTCCGGCATTACCTTCATCTTTCATGGTCGATTTCACCAGTACGATTTCTTCGGGAAGCGGCAGGTGATATCCTTCCTGCCGGATGATTTGGTTGAGTGCCAGCATGTCTTTCCAGATAACCTGTTTTTCGCTGTCAGTCCAAGCTCTGACTTCCTTTTGTTTAAAGGCAATCAGCTCCGTTTTGGTACCGGTTGTTTTTTGTAAACGCGACACGATGTCGAATTCGCTCCATCCACGGGTAAATGCATCATCCTTTCCCAGTAAATCCCGAGCCTCCTCTTCTGAAGCAAACCGGAAGCAGATAGTGTCTGCATATTGCTTTGAAGCCATGGCATGTTGGGCAATACATGTCATGAAGATGCTGATAATCAGTAATACTTTTTTTTTCATATTCCTGTTTGTTTAAAATAAGACATTTCGTTATTGAGCCAATACACTGAATTCAGCTCCTCCTGCAAAGTCGGCACCATTCTGAGAACTTAGTCCTGTGAAGCGTAAGTATCTTGCTTTGACGGCTTTGTCGAGCATGATTTTTTTCAGTTTTTTATTGCGGTCGAAGCTTCCCTTTTTTACCTCTGTCCAAGTCTTGCCGTCCAGACTAACTTGGAAAGAGAAGTCTTTGATATCACCGTTGTCGCTGCCATCTTGGCGGGGCAAGTAGGTAAAGCCATTGATTTCCTGTTCGGTGCCTGCATCAAAATCTACCCAATGCGGATATTTCGCTACGGTGACTGAGTACATGGTATGCCAGATAGTCTGTGCATCTCCGTCAATCAAGTAGTTGGCATCCCCTTCACCTACTTCTTCACTGGAAGTTGATACTACATTCAAGGCTACTGTAGATATCTTATCGAAAGTCACTTCTGTAGCCACGGCTTTATTGTCAGCATAGAAAGCGCGGATCGTTCCACCTTGTGGCCAGGCAAAAGCTTCTGTATAGGGATATACCTTTTTCTTTCCCTGAAGCGTATAGCAGAGTTTAGCATTTGGCTTTTCGGAAGAAATGGATACGGTTCCTGCTGCATTCCGGGTAATTCTGATGGGGGTTTCTCCAGAAGCTGAAACAGCTGCTGTGGCTTGGTAAGCTGCCTGTTGAACCGGTCGGATGAGGAAGCAGATGCTATGGTCATCCGCTTTCACCCGGTCTGGAGTGAGCGGACCTCCCTGACCGCAGCTGTTTCCACCCAAGCCTGTGACAGCCACATCCAGATGCAGATGAGTGCTGTTAGAGGAGGGTAGCTGGTGAGGGTGCGGTGCCAGTGTCATTTCCATGGCCGACCATGGCAAGGCAGAAGCAGACATTGGTTGGCTGGCCACAAATTCTACTCCGTTTCCTTTCTCATCCGTTAAGGCACACCAGCGTACTTCTTCGCGGTTGCCCATACTTTGGGGCTTGGGAAAATGGACAAACATATCTTTTACGTTCTGCTGATACATTTCGATGAATGAGCCTGTACGGCGGTCTACATAGTTATTCCATGGACCGCGTCCGTACCAGGTATATTTTTGCAGTCCGGCTGGAATTTGCATCGTGTAGCCCAGTCTTGCCAATACCAGATTAGGTTCATTAGACGTGATATTGGAGTTCAGCTCGATACTTCCGTCCGGATAGATTGTCCAGATTTGAGTTGTAGTAAAATGAAAGTCTTCTGGTCCGAAAGGCTGGTCGGTCAGTTCCTTGACAGAATAGTATCCGGAGTTACCACCCAACAGTTCGGCAGCATGGGGAGCTTGTGATACCACGGTATACATCAATTGCACGGTATTATCTCTTTTTTTCTGGGCATTGACCCAAGCGTAAGAGATGGCTCGGTGTTTTAGGTTATGCAATCCTTTGGCAAACCAAGGACGGTACACCCAGTTGTCATTGTCCACAGGAGCGCGCAGGCCGTCTATCTTAGGTCCTTCTCCTTCGCACAGCACGGCTTGACCGTGGTATTCCAGGCGGTGAAGTGTGCCTTGTCGATTGTCAAATACAGCCCGGAAGTCTTGTCCGGTTACAGTGGTAAAATCGGCCGTTTCCTCTACTTTGGCACGTTCTTTTCCTGTTATCAGCCCGGCCAAAGAGGGCTGCTGTCCAGCTTCTTTCACCTGCAGCTGTTCTTCCATTTGTACAAAACCAGCTTTAGCCCAAGGTTTGTCTTCAGCCAGTAGGAATTGGACTTTAATGAAATATTCGCTTTGTGGGTCTAGGGATGCATAATCATAGGGCAAAATGTATTGAACCCTTTCGCGTGGGCCTACGATGTGTCGTGGACCTTGTACAGTTGTGCTCTTGTGGATTTGTTTTCCGTCTTTATAGAGTGACCATTCCAGCATATAATCTGTCAAGGGGGTAAAATAGTGTTTGTTGAAAACTTCTATTCTACCTTCTTTCAGATCCATCGCTTTTACTCCGATATTCTGATATACTTTTTTCACCTCGTAGTACTGAGGTTTCGGTTGGTGTCCAGGCAGCAGAATGCCATTCATGCAGAACATACCGCTGTTGGGCTTGTCGCCGAAATCGCCTCCATAAGCCAAGTAACGGTCCCCGGTTTTGGCATCATAGTGATAAAGAGCCTGGTCCACCCAGTCCCAGATAGCTGCCCCGCAGAAGAAATTGGTCGATTCGATAGCTTCCCAGTAGTCAATGAGATTTCCTACGGCATTGCCCATAGAGTGTGCATATTCAGAAACATGGAAAGGATACTTGATGTCATAGGTACCCTTTACGGCACCCCGCATCCAAGCGATGGAAGGATATTGGTTTGAACCCATATCTACAATGTCATTGTTTCGTTCGTATTGCACAGGGCGGGAAGGATCGAATGTGTGCAGTGCCTGATAAGCTGCTACAAAGTTCTGGCCGGGTCCCGCTTCGTTGCCTAAAGACCAAATAACGATAGAAGGGTGGTTAACATGAGCATGGGCCAGTTCCATGACGCGGGCCACATGTGCTGCTTCAAACTCCGGTACATGAGATAAGGAAGCTTTTCCGTAGTAATACTGATGGCTTTCAATGTTGGCTTCATCTTCCAGATAAATACCATATTTATCGCACAGGTAGTACCAGTGTGGATCACAAGAATAATGTGAGTTGCGGACATGGTTGATGTTACCTTGTTTCATCAGCATGATTTCCTGTTCCATTTGTTGGACGGTAATGACATTGCCGGTTTCCGGGTGGATTTCTTGTCGGTTTACCCCTTTCAGTTTGACGGTTTTTCCATTGATATAGTAATAGCGTCCTGCCAGTTTGAATTCATCTTTATCGGCCGGTGTATCCTTAATTTCTACTTGGCAGAATCCTAGGGCAGTAGAGAAAGTTTCGACTACGCGTCCTTTCTTGTCTTTCAACTGACCTACCAGGGTGTATCGGTAAGGTGCTTCGGCCGACCATAACCGGGGGCTTTTCACAGTCAGAGTAGTGATAGCTTGTGTACTTTCTCCAGGTTTCAGTTCAGTCAGGATAGCTGTACCATTGACGCCCTCTACGCGTGTATTTTCATCTGAATATAGCTTGTTAGCAAAGAGAGTGTAGGATAAGGTATAGCCTTTGGCTTTTTTCAGATGGAAATTGCGGATATCTGCTTCTATCCGGATACGTCCGTCCTGATAGTCTGCATCGAGTTCAGGAAATACACGGAGATCGCGTACTTGTAGTTTGGCTGTAGAGGTCAGAGAAACCGTACGGAAGATGCCAGGCAACCGGAACATATCCTGGGCTTCAAGAAAAGAACCGTCACTGTTGCGGTAAACTGCCACAGCCAGGACATTGTCGCCTTCCTGATTCAGATAAGGAGTGATGTTAAACGATGCGGTATTGCGGGAATTCTTGGAAAAACCTACATATTGTCCGTTCACCCACAGATAGAAGAAAGAAGATACTCCATCGAAATTGATATACACTTCCCGTCCTTTCCACAGGTCGGGTACCGTAAAGTGCCGGCGGTAAGAACCTACTTCATTGCGGTGTTTGTAGGTCACCCAGTCGTGAGGAGGAGTACGCATTACGCCTCCTTTCCAGTCGTCTACGGCTACGGTATGCTTAAAGATAACCGGTTGGTTGCAGTAAATAGGCACTCCATATTTCAGACTGCCATCTTTCTGTATACCGGCCACATTCCACTGCATGGGCACTTCTACATGATCCCACGCAGTATCGTCAAACGTGGTTTGATGAAAGTCGAGTGGACGTTCTTCCGGATTTCCCACCCAGTTGAATTTCCATTGGCCATTGAGGGATAGGTAATAGTCGCTCTTTTCCGGCAGTACCTGACGCGCGCTGGCTTCATCAGTAAAAGTAAAGAACCAGGCATGGGGTTGCTCTTTGTTTAATCCCAGTTGTTCGGGCGATTCCCATTCTTGGCCCGTAGGGGCTGAAGGGTTGGGGTCATAGGCAAAGCCTTTCAGCATAGCGTGCTGAGCCAGTGCGTTCAGCATGCCCATAACCAACATGACAGTCATTAAGATTTTTTTCATAAATTAGTAATAGCTAGTTGTTAAACAGTTGATTATACTCTTTTTTATAGTCGACAATAGGCAGGTTATAGAGTACAGAAGTATTACCCTTCCGTTCTATATAATGGACAAAGGAGATAAAGTCCTCCACAATGTGGATATTGTCACTGGGGGTTACCATCAGTAGCTGCAAATGCAACTGGTTACAGAGGTCTAGCAGATAACGGGCCTTGTCTTCATCTTGTGCTTTAAATGCTTCATCGATGGCAATAAAGCGAAATGACGTTTCCAGTCCACTTTTCGTAAAGCCAAACTGATAAGCGATGGCAGATCCCAATATCGTGTAGGTAAGCTGGGCTTTTTCGCCTCCAGACAATTGCCCCATGCTTTCATACGTTTTGCATCGCTGGTCTGTGTCCAGATAAAATTCTTCCGCTCTGTAAGTAAACCATGTGCGTACATCGGTTACTTTGCTGCGCCAGGCTTCATTTTCCAGTTTTTCCATTAGCGGTTCGATATATGTTTCAAAGTGATGCTGGCGTCCGTCCGTAACCGTATCTGTTTCATGCAGGTGAGGGTTAGCTTCTAGCAGCATACGTTGGAACTCTTTTGCTTCAGCACTGGGCTTTCTGGTAGCAGTAAGCTGGATATAAGTGCCCTGGTCTTTGTTGAACACAATTCCTCTCAGCGATTGGTTCAACTGGTCTATAGCTTTGCGGATATCCTCTTCCCATTTGGTGAAGAATAGTTTATATAGGTTGACATTCGTATAGATATTCTCTTTCAGGTAGTCATTGAATGCGTTTTGATAACTGATGAGATCCTCTTCTACCAGGCGGTTATAGTAGGCCTGGTATTCTCCAATCAATTCAATGTTTTCTGCACTGGGTAAACTGCTTACATCAGAATTCCAGTCTTTGTATTTATCAGCCAGCTCTTTGGCAGGTCGTTTTAGTGTATTGATTAAGAGAATAGCCTTCAGTTTCAAATCACTTTTCGCCTTATTCTTTCTTCCCAAAGCCAGGTTGATGGAAGATTGGAATTCCGTACGTTTTGTGCCTAGTTTTTTGAGTGGAACCTCCAGCAATTCAGGGTGCTGCTGCTCGAAATAATCAACATTAACAATGCCCATCTGCTGAATAGAAGCCAGATTGGTTTGATGTAGTTCTGTCAACATCTCCTGTTCCTTTTTCAAATCGTGAATATCCAGTTTGATTTGATGAGCTTCTTGCTCCAGTCTTTCTTTTTTGTTTTCCCATTCTTTCAGTTCTTCTCGTAGCGTTTTCGCTTTATTATCGGCTTCTTCGAGTTTCTTTCTCTGTTGCTCCCAATCCTGTATGGTCTGTGCGCATGAAGTCCAGTCTATCAGTTCATAGTCTTCAAATCGTTTCAGCAAATCATCCAGACGGTTCATTTGCAGTCTGCATGCTTCCTGACGTTTTTCAATCTCTTTTAATTGCACTTGGGTAGATTTCCGTTCCTCTTGCAGTTTTCGGACTTCTTGTCGCAGGAATGCTATTTTATCTTTGTTTTCCCATCCAAGCACATAGTGGTCCTGGCTTCTCATTTCCTTTCGGTCATCTTTTTCATGCTTGTTTCCTACCGACTTTATCAATCCTTCTTGGGTCACGGCCTTTTCGTCATACCGGTTTAATTCCTCCAGACTGTTTACGCAAGCAAAGTTGTATCGTTGATAGATTTCATTTTCTACCCAATCTACATACTGGTTGTCAGCCTTGAATTCAATTTTCTGTAGCAGCCTGTTCTCCTCCAGTTTCCGTTCCTCCATCTCCTTAAGAGCCGTAAAATCCTGGTAACGTTGGTATACAATTCTGCCGTTCAAGTTATGTGTATTCACATACTCGTTGACCGCTTGGTAATATTTTTCGGGTACAATCAGGCGTAGAGCAAAGTGGTGTAAAATGCGTTCGATGGAAGACTCCCAGTCGCGTTCACTGTCTTTGATACGAATTAATTCACCGATGAATGGAATTTCGGCCGGTGTAGCACCTACAGCCTGTAACAGTTCATTTCTGATTTCCGATACACGTCCCGAAATATTATTTTTATTTTTTTCCAATTCCTGAATCCGGTCTATATCCTCCTGAATATGTTGGTGGATATCTTCCTCTGTATTTTTCAGTTTACGGTGTTCTTCATTTAGTTCGGCAAGTTCTTGATGTTTGATTTGGTTCTGATTTTCAGCCTGCTTCCTGTTGTTCTCGAATTCATCTCTCGAAGGGTCCAGCGTTAAAGCCAGAGATTGGGCTGTCTGGTTGTATTCTTGGGCTTTAGCACTTCTTTTTTCCCGTTCTTTGTTCAGTTCTTGGATGCGGTTCACCCATTCTGAAATCTGTTTGCTGACCTCATCGTTTTCAATAGCTACATTGAGTTTGATGATTTGCTGCTGTAGGTCTTTGATTTGTTTCTCCAGGCTGGTTACCAGGCTGTTTTTCTGTCGCAGTTCTGTCTGGTGGTTGCTTTTCAGTTCTTCTGCCAGCATGACGGTCCGTGCAGCAAACCAGTAGGCTGCCGTTTCTTTACTGCGTTCCAAGTCCTGTATTTCCTCTTGGATAGTCTGCATCTTTTGGGCTACTTCATCAATCGGTTCCAGCAGTTTTATCTGATCATTGGTCTTATCGATGTTATTTTTAGCCCCCATCAGGTTCTGGAAATTGCTGTAGAGGGCATTATATTTTTCTTCTGCTGGCTGTTCATCCAGCATGTGATGACGGATAAAGAGATCCAAGTCGTCCAGCACCTTGACTCCTACTATTTGATTAAATAAAGTCAAAGCGTTGGCAGATCGCATATGGAAGCGTTCACAAATCTGTGCCGCATATTCCGATGGGCCATTGTAGAAGTCTATGATTCTTTTGCCGGCTTTCGGATTGTATTTCCGGTCTAGTCTTTTTCGCCAGTCTCCATGAGCATCAAATTCCGCAAAATCATCCTTGATTTTCAAGTCTGTTCTAGCCATGCCATATACCGCTTTCAGCTCTTGTCCGCTAAAATAGCGCACTTGAAACAGGGTGATGATTTTTTCGTCGGCATTGCGGAAAGAAGCCAGCAAAACCGATCGGGTGTCTCTGTTTCGTAATTTCATGGTAGTAGTAGCTGTAGCTCCCTCTTCTTGCTGGGTGCCATGACATCCCAGGACGTATGATTCCTCAGTACGGGCTCCTTTTTTCTCTACACCCGATGATTGATTGTAGAAGCGGCTTCTCTTCATGGGTACCAGTAGGGTGAGCAAGGCATCTACCAGCGTACTTTTTCCAGAAGCATTGGCTCCGGTAAGCAGTGAATTATTGCCCTGCGGACTGATACGGTATATTTCCTGATTAAAGGTCCCCCAGTTATAAATTTCCATATAGTCGAGCCGATAGCCCGATTTCTCAGGTGTGGTATTAAATAGATTCATCTGATGTTCCATCATCGTTTAGCTTTTTTTTGAATTCATTCAAATCATCCAAGGTAATTTTCTCTTTGATAATGCGGTGGATTTTGTAGCGTATTTCGCTGTTTTCGGCTTGTTTGGATTCTACCAGGAATCCCAATTCTACCACCTTGGCTATGTAGCTGTCGAGGTCTTGCTTGAACTTTACCTGGTTAAATTTTGTCGGTAAAAAGAATTCCACTTCTTCTTTGATTTGGGCCATGGTGACATACTTTTCATCCGATTGTGAATCGGTGGGATTCATCTCAAATTCATCCAGTAATTGTCTGAGTACAATCAGAATGACAGACACCTCAAAGCCTAGTTGCCGGCGGGTGACCAGGCGGATGGTCTTGTCATCATCCAGTACAGCCTGTTTCAGGAAAGCAAATCCTTCGTCTTTCTTGACGATTAAATCTAAGCCAATCACACTGACGTAATCTTGGATTTCAGTTTGGTATCTTAAAATATCTTCCCAAGCTGTATCGGTATATTCCACGATTCCCTTTAATAGTTTTACAATCGCTTTAGAATAGGGTTTTATGTTAGATGTACTCATTGTCTGATAATAATAATTTCAGGTATGATGATTTTTTTCATATTCTTGGTGTCAAAGACAATATCTTGCGTTTTGTCTGTACTCACTACTGTAGGATATTCCTTTAAGATTCCGAAATATCCCAGAAGCTCAGTCAGTCCTTTGCTGATGCCGTGAGCCGTTTCAATCACTTCTCCAAGGGTAGTCTGCACGTTATGTTCCAGTACTTGATCTATGTTATGTCGAAGTACTTCCCGGTCCACATGATACGGATTGTACAGTTGGCTCAGACGGTTCAAATCGTCCATGTTCAATTGGGCATCCTTGGGCTTGTCTTTGTATTCAATATCTGGAGTCGGTTCCAAAGTAAGCCGACGTTCCAGAGGGAGCTTGATTTCCAGCGTATCTATCTCAAATCCGAAATCAGGGGTTTCCCTTTGTTTGCTTACTTCGATAAGCGCATGTTTAATATCGTTGATAAGCTGTTGCGTAATCACAGAATTTGACTGATCGTTTTGTCGGATGATGCGGCTTAGTTTGTCTGCCATTCGGTTATTGGTATAATATACCCGTTGTCCGGCATCAACCAGGTGATGTTTTACATCCTTTAGAAAAAGATCATTCACATCAATCTGCTTGTTACTCAGTGATTCATACAGATTCTGTGTCAGAAACTCCCATTCCTGTTGTAGAGAAGCCGACAGCAGGAATTCCCAAAACGCATAGAAACTTTTTCCCTGTGAGGAGTTTTTCAATTCACTGTAAGCATCAAAGAAATAGTGTAAAATTTCTTTTTTCTTGGAATTTTCAGTTTGCTGCTGATAAATCTGCTTGATAATGTCTTTAAAGTTATTGTCCACTTCCTTAAAGTCAGACAATAACTCCTTAGCCACTTTGTTGAGGCTGTTATAGCGGGGTACGATCTCATACTCCTCGAATACTTTGATATCATCTCCCATTTCCAACCGTTGGATCTGCTGTTCGATTTCCAGTTTTTTACTTTTCAGCAAATCGAGTCGTTTGGTCCGGTCCTCATTCGTAAATTCCACCAGTTCCTTCAGCTGGCTGAAGAGTGATTTAAATTTAGATTCAGTTCCGATGTAATCTTCTTTTTTCAGACTGTTTTCAATCCAGTCGAGTACCTTGCTGGTATAAGACGAAATTTCATATCTGATTTCACCTATTTCATCCTGGTAGTTAGTAAGATAGCCTTTGTTTGCCCATTCCAGAATCCAGCGTTTGGCTTTTTCTTCGTGGGTTTCCAGGGTAGTGGGTAATTCTTCTTCCTCATCCAAGGCATCTTCTTCCAGTTCGTCTAATCGATTTACCAGTCTTTGGTAGATTGTTTCCCATGACACTACAGATTGTTCTTCAAATGTATCCAATAAAAAAGTGAGGAAGAATTTTAGATTCTTCGGTCTCATCTTCAGTAGTTTAATGCTGGGTGAATTATCTAGAATATCTATTAACTGCGCTTTGTCCATTCGTGTTGGGCTATAGTTCTCGGCTAAATTACAAGTATTATTTCAGATATGAAAATCCGTGAAGAAAAAAAACGTTATCTTTTTGCAAATAGCAGGTGAAGGTTTCACCTGTTTCACCCTGATTATCAATGGGTGAAGGGTGAAAGGTGAAGGGTGTGGAACGATACATGCAAGGTCGCTGCAGAGTGTCAGGAACTGAGAGAATTGAAAAAGAAAGATGATGGATTCATTCTTGAGGAATTAGTGTACTACTTCCAGGGAATTAGTACACTATTTCTTGAGAATTAGTACACTAATTCCTGGAAAGTAGAAGACTAATTCCAGTATAATTAGTGGGCTAAACTACTGTTTGGGAAAAAAATAATGGAGGTTTCCGACCTGATGTTGGAACTCTTTGTCGGAACCTCCCTGTAGTATCTATCGGATGAAATAAGTATGTTTCATCCGATAGATTTGATAATTAAATTATTATGGTGAAAGATGAATGGATGAGATTTACTTTTCAAGTAAATCCTTCAAGAAATCATCCAGTTCCTTGTCCAGACCTTTCAATAATTCATCATTGATAAGCAGTGTGTCATCGTCCATCAGCAGTAATTCAGCTACCGTTTCCTTTTCATCGTCTACCAAGACGAAAGAGAAAGGTTTCAGAATGGTCATCTGATTGAAAGTCCCTGCATTTTTCAGGTCGTTCAGAACAGTGCCCAATACCCGTTCCACATCTGCATAAAAGGAATCACCCTCGTAGCTGGTCCATTCTTTAATGGTTGTTTGAGCCAGTTCTTCATCTTCGTCATCAAAGACAGAGAGTTCGCCAGAATTCTGATTCGGCTGCAGGTGTAAGTCCGTTACGATGGTTTGGTTACCTTCATCCGTATATTTGCTAATTGCTTTTTTTATCGTCTCTTCAATGAGTGACAAGGAGGATTGACTGAGTTTCATATTTTTTTTTAATTTAGGAACGTTCAAAGGTAGATAAAAATATTAAAAAAGGAAAATTATCCGTGAAAAATGCGTGCTATTCCTTAAATCTTTGCATTTGCATATTTAAGAGGGGTAAGTCACTTTTCCTTTTTTCCAGTTCAGCTACATAAAAAGAGGTAAGAGCATAGTGAGGAGCCTTTTCAGCATCTACGCCCTGACGTGTTTTCTTTTCTTCTACTTTATCTAGTCTGAAAGCCAGTTTCTGCGCTTTTTGAGCCCATTCCAGGGCTTCGGGGATGCTGTCCTGCATTTCGTAGCCGATGGCTATATTGTGGGCTGCCTGCATTTTCTTCTTCCCTTTTTTCTGTTCATAGAGTTTCCGCCATTGGCGGATAGCATCCGGCCAGTTGTTTTCACGGATGTAGATTACCGCATCGCGCATCGGGGCCGATCCGCCGGCAAAGAGGTACCGGTGTCCGGTTTTCCAATGTGGAAGCAGCTTTTTCACCGGGATGCTTCCGGCAAATTCGGAGGCTTGGGTCAGCAGCTCTTTATGAGAGATGAGTCGATTGGTGGTTTGCGTCAGGTTACTGCCGAATGTTTCCCAAAATATACTGTCATTGTCTTGTAAAGTAGCAACCGGACCGTTGCGTTGCGGCAGATAGATGCTGACAGTAGGATAAGCCTTCAGGTCTGTGATTCCTAGAAAAGCTTGGTAGAAGGGGGAGAACTCTACTTTTTTACTAGTCTGGAAATGTAGATTTTCTATGGCTATGAGAAAATCTACATCTAGTCCTTCTGTAAGGAGTTGTATTTCTTCCCGGCTCAGTGTTTTCTGTCGGGGTGTTTTATCCAGGGCTCTCAATGCCGAATCGCAGACAATAACCTGCTCGAAATAGTTCCCTGCCGCCAGCTGTTCAGCCAGGGCTTCTGTGGCAATGGAAGGCAGACCGTCTAGTTGTTGCGGTTTAAAGGTGATGCCATGTTCTGTCTCCTGTTCTATGACATCTTTAGGTTGGTGAGAGTTGGGCGTAGGCATGTTATTGATTACAGCCACCCTTTTCAGTTCTTGGGGGAAGCTGACTTCAGCAGGAATCAAGTAGTCGATAGACAAGGGTTCAATGCTCTGGCAACTCATGAAGAGGAAGCTTATTGAAGCAAGTAAATAAAAGAATTTATTCATAGTTTATGTATTATTTCTGATGAGCAAAAGTACGTTTTTCTCTGCATTATAAAAGAGAGATGGAGTATTTTTTAGTGAGCTTTAGTTAATATTTTGTTCATTCATGAAATAATTGAATAGGTTAAAGCCATTTTCAAAATATCGGAGTCATAAAGAAAAAGCACTGGTTTGTGTGGCGATAAACAAAAAAGGAGATGTATCGTACATGACGAAACATCTCCTTTTTTATTGAGATTCTAGACTCTTTTACTGGTTCTTACCGTGGCAATGTTTGTATTTCTTGCCGCTGCCGCAGGGGCAAAGGTCGTTTCTGCCTACTGTCTTTTCAGCACGAACGGGTTCTTGCTTGGGCATTTCACGGGTATCGTTAGATGCTGCAGCCTGTTGGTCCGGATCATTTAAATCAACTTTTTGTTCGCGGTATTTGCTCATGTCCTGGCGTTGTTCAGGAGCTGCTTCCCGGACTTCTACCTGCTGTTGAGGGCGTTCCTGTGCAGGTTGTTGCGGAGCATCTGCAGGCATTTCCGGTACAGGAATCTGACCTCTCATCAAGATCGAGATAGTTTCATTATTGATTTTATTCACCATGGTGTCGAACAGGTTAACAGACTCTAGCTTGTAAATCAGCAGCGGATCTTTCTGTTCGTAGCTGGCATTTTGCACAGAGTGCTTCAAGTCATCCAGTTCGCGCAGATTTTCTTTCCAGGCTTCATCAATGACATGCAATAAGATGGATTTTTCAAATGATTTTACCACCTCTTTACATTGAGAGTCATAGGCAGCTTTTAAGTTGCAGGAAATGTTATACATGCGTTTGCCATCCGTGATAGGAATCATGATGTTTTCATACATGTGTCCTTGCATTTCGTAGACTTCTTTAATGACTGGATAAGCAATCTGAGCCATGCGTTCTGTTTTGCGTTTAAACAATTCCATGGCTTTATCGAAGGTGCGGTCAGCCAGCTTTTCTTTCTTCTCGTTACGGAACTCATCTTCTGTGAAAGGAGCTTCCATAGCTAAAGTCTGCAGAATTTCCATTTTGCTGCTTTCATAATCAGGGGCTTCTACTGCAGCTGCAGCTCTATCCCAAATCATGTTCACGATATCCATGCCGATACGTTCACCCATCAAGGCATGGCGGCGCTTAGTGTATACCACTGTACGCTGTTTGTTCATGACATCATCGTATTCCAGCAAACGTTTACGGATACCGAAGTTGTTTTCTTCCACTTTCTTTTGGGCACGTTCGATGGATTTGGAAATCATGCTGTGCTCAATCATTTCCCCTTCCTGGAAACCAAGTTTATCCATGACCGTGGCAATGCGGTCAGAAGAGAAGAGGCGCATCAAATCATCTTCCAGTGATACGAAGAATACTGAAGAGCCCGGGTCGCCTTGACGTCCGGCACGACCACGCAACTGGCGGTCTACACGGCGGGATTCATGGCGCTCTGTACCGATGATAGCTAAACCGCCTGCTGCTTTAACTTCTGCGCTCAGCTTGATGTCGGTACCACGGCCTGCCATGTTGGTAGCAATGGTTACGGTGCTTCCTTGACCGGCCTGAGCTACGATATCTGCTTCTTTCTGGTGCAGCTTGGCGTTCAATACGTTGTGGGGAATCTTGCGCATGGTCAGCATTTTGCTCAGCATTTCGGAGATTTCTACAGAGGTAGTACCCACCAATACAGGACGACCTGCCTGTACCATCTTTTCAATTTCTTCGATGACAGCTTTGTATTTTTCGCGTTTTGTCTTGTAAACGCGGTCGTTCATATCATTACGCGCTATCGGACGGTTAGTCGGAATTACGATGACATCCAATTTGTAGATATCCCAAAATTCACCAGCTTCTGTTTCTGCAGTACCCGTCATACCTGAAAGTTTGTGGTACATGCGGAAATAATTCTGTAAAGTAATGGTAGCGAAGGTCTGGGTAGCAGCTTCCACTTTTACGCGTTCTTTGGCTTCAATAGCCTGATGCAAGCCGTCTGAATAGCGGCGACCTTCCATGATACGTCCGGTTTGTTCGTCCACAATCTTTACTTGACCGTCGATGACTACATACTCGTCGTCTTTTTCGAACATGGTGTAGGCTTTCAGCAGCTGGTTGATGGTGTGGACGCGTTCACTCTTGATGGCATAGTTGGTCATCAGGGCATCCTTCTTTTCCAACCGTTGTTCTTCGGTCAGTTCGGTCTCATTTTCCAGTTCTGAGAGTTGGGCTGCAATGTCAGGCAGTACAAAGAGAGTAGGATCTTCTGCATTACCGGTGATGAGGTCAATTCCTTTATCTGTCAGGTCTACGCTGTTCAGCTTTTCATCGATGACGAAATACAAGGGGTCAGTTACTTCATGCATGCGCTTGTTGTTCTGCTCCATGTAGATTTCTTCGGTTTTCAGCATGCCGGCTTTGATACCCTGTTCGCTCAGGAACTTAATCAATGCCTTGTTCTTTGGAAGACATTTATGGCTGCGGTAGAGGGCCAGGAAGCCTTCTTCCACTTCTGCTTTGTCTTCAGAGGCGATCATGCGTTTGGCATCTGCCAGATATTTGGTAGCCAGGCCACGTTGTGCTTCTACCAAACGTTCTACCAGCGGGCGGAGTTGCTCAAATAACTGAACATCGCCTTTAGGTATCGGACCTGAGATAATCAGCGGAGTACGCGCATCATCAATCAATACCGAGTCGACCTCATCGACAATGGCATAATTATGTTGGCGTTGTACTAAATCTCTCGGGCTGATAGCCATGTTGTCGCGCAAGTAGTCAAAGCCGAATTCATTGTTAGTACCAAAGGTAATGTCGGCTAAGTAGGCTTTACGGCGTGCATCGGAGTTAGGCTGATGTTTATCGATACAGTCTACGCTTAATCCGTGGAACATATACAGCGGGCCCATCCATTCAGAGTCACGCTTAGACAGGTAGTCGTTGACAGTTACCACATGTACACCGTTGCCTGTCAGGGCGTTTAGGAATACCGGAAGAGTAGCTACCAATGTCTTACCTTCACCGGTAGCCATTTCTGCAATTTTACCTTTGTGCAGTACCACACCACCAAACAGCTGTACATCATAGTGTACCATGTTCCAGGTTACCTCGTTACCTCCGGCTTTCCAGTGGTTTTGATAGATAGCCTTGTCACCTTCAATGCGTACAAAATCTTTGGTAGTAGCCAGTTCGCGGTCAAAGTCGGTAGCCGTTACTACAATTTCTTCATTTTCGCTGAAGCGGCGTGCAGTATCTTTTACAATAGAGAAAGCCACAGGTAAAATTTCGTCCAGTGCTTTTTCGTAGATTTCAAGTATTTCTTTTTCCAGCTTATCTATTTGAGCAAAGAGGGCTTCTCGCTGTTCCAATTCGGTATTTTCTACGCTGGCTTTGAGTTCGTCTACTTTGGCTTGTTGCTCAGCAGCTGATTTTTTGATATAAACTTTTAGCTCTTCAGTCTTAGCACGGAGGCCATCATTGTCAAGTTTGGCCACTTCTGGATAGGCTGCTTTAACCTTTTCCACCCACGGCTTGATTTCTTTCATGTCGCGGGATGCTTTGTTGCCGAAAATCTTGCTTAAAAATTCATTAAATCCCATTTTATAGTTGTTTTTATTATTATTATCATAAATCTATGCCGCCAAGTAAGTCCTGTGGACTGACCGAGCGGTGCAAAGGTAGTATTTTTCTTGCTCATTCACAAGCAAGTGATTCGTTTAAGTTTACATGCTTTTAGTAGCTTAAAACAGGGGCTGTGCCTGGCAGGCATTTGGAGCCCGGATACGCATGACATGGGTCAGCGTAGGTGCCAGACGGTCTGTGCTGACAGGAGTTGAAATGGTTTCGGCCTGGATGCCGGCACCGAACAGGATAACCGACGTAGTGAGGTTGGCTGCTCTGACCACGCGGTTATAGGAACTGTTTTCTTGTACAATGGTCCATCCGGGTAAGACATCAATTAGTAAATCTCCCGAATTTTTCCGGTGAAAACCGTTGCGGATTTTCTCAATTTGAGGCGTCCAGGCACCCAGTAACAGGCGGTTGGCTGAATAGACTTCGTTGACTCCGCTGAACTGGATCAGAAACTGGGCCGCTTTTTCCTGCACATCGGATAGAAGCAATCCCTTATCTTCAATCAGTTTGTGATTCAGGTAGATGTGCAGTTTGTGATACCCTTCTACATATTGTCCTTCTCCATAGGTGGCCATCAAAAACATGTTAAGCAGGGTGGCGCATCGGTTCAGGTGGAATTCACCGCCAGGAATACGGTATGTGCCGATATCTGTAGATTCCGGGTCAGAATAGCCAGTAGAAGCTATGCAGAAAACAACTTGTGACAGCCCGATGTGTTTGTCGATCAAATCCAGCAGGTGGGCGATGCTTCGGTCTAATCGAACATAAGTGTCCTGCATCTCCATGGCACATTCTACAATGCTGCGGTGATTATAATTGCCAGCATAGTACGATAATGCCAATAAATCGGTAATTTCGTCTTTCCCCAAAGTGCTTTTGTCCAGCAGTTCTTCAGTCAACAGGTTGATTTCATCATTGATAAACGGACTGGCTATCAATCGTCTGTATTGATTGGTCCGGTCGTTGCTGAATTGATGTTTAAAAGCATCTGTTCGCCAATCGGGTAAGAAGCGGTAGCTGGATACCGGATGGATGGGGTTCCATTCCAGGTTACGGATTCGGAAATCGGGTGAGCGAGCATCATTGTATTCGCTGATCCACCATGGAAATTCGTTATAGTAAGTTGTGCTGCACCATTTCCCGGTTTTTTCGTTCAGCCAAAAGGCTGCATTGCCAGCATGGCCGGCTGCTAAAATGGCAGCATCACGCTGGGGGGCTATTGAGTAAACTAAAGCCCGGTTTTGAGTGCCTATCTTCAGTTCATCGGCTACTGTCGAGGTAAGCAGTTGGGCGGCTGAACTGCTTTCATCGGTGTAGTTGCCCATAAAAGCTGGGTCTTCTACGCAATTCCGGGGGCGTAGTGTGTTGGCATCCAGCCAGGTGTTAGCTATAATGCCATGTAGGGAAGGGGTACTTCCAGTATAGAGTGTGGCGATGGCAGAGGCTCTGTCCGGCTTATGGAATGGAAATTCGGCTTGCCGGTACACTTTGCCTTCACGCAATAATCGCTTAAATCCACGTTCGCCATAAAGTGAAGAAAAGGCTTCCAAGTAGTCTGTACGAAGCTGATCGATAGTTAAAGTCACCATGAGCTTGGGGCTGGCAGGCAGAGAATGGGCTTGCAGTCCTGTGAATGTCAGTGCTAAAATGGAAGTAATCAGTCCTTTTTTCATTATGGTGTTTTCTTATTAGGGTTTGCTTGATATCTGTTATTGGTTTCTTCTTTGTTTTTGAAAAAATAGGTTACTTGCTGAACGTAGCAGCAAACATAGTGCCAAAGGTAATACAGCGATTGGAATTTTTTGAGGTATTATGGGCCAAAGTGCAATAAAAAGTGTTAAAACCAATAGATTAGCTATCATGTACCTGCTTAATTTCTTTTTTCTGATACGAATAAGGACGCAGGGTAGGCAAAAAAGATGAAGCGGATGCAGTACTGCCAGGAGCCAATTGGGGCTAACGGCCGGATGTTCAGAAAAGAATACCAGAAAGGCGAGTATACTGCCAGCTAGTCCCGCGCCCAAAAAGAGCATAGCATCTAATCCCCATAAGGTTTTCTGGTGTCGGATACCATACCAGGTGCTGCCGGCTGTAAGTAGAAACAGAATGGAGGTGGCAGCTAGAGGTGATAGAGGAAAGGAAGTGGAACTCTTGGGAGTTGGGCATGACACAATCTTGGTCTCTTTTTTTACCAATGGGTATTCTTCTCCTGAAATGTCGGTGATTATAGCTTCTCGGAAGTCCTTCTGCAAATAAAAAGGAATGAACATTTGTTCTCGGAAACTGATGGGGCGGTCGGCTGCTGCACCGATGCAGAGATCTATGCCAAAACGAGACCAAGGATGATCTGCGGTATATTGGTGTAGCAAGTCCCTCCAAGTGAGATGGGTAGCTGCACTGTCTGCTTTTTCGTTGTAATGAATTGTCCCATTCAGACAGGATTCGATCTGATCACGAGGTCGTGTGGCGCAATTGTCATAGAAAAAATTATAGCGGTACATCCGGTTCTCCGGTAAGTAATTTTCAACTAAAGCACCCCATAATCGTTTTTTTTCTACAGAAGTCAGTTGAAGTGTCTGCTGCCACACTTCTCTTTCTGTGAAGTGATATTCTGCAACAAACCGCTGAAAGTCGGTAACCCCTAGCATATAGTCTGTTTTACCTAAGGCAAACCGCAGGACAAAATGAGGTGTGTTGAAACTGAACATGCCATAGTTAAACACCATATCCAGGTTTCTGCTCGGGTCTTTGTAACGAAGGGCAGTATGGCCGAATAAAGAGTATATTTCCTGACCGGCCGCACAGGTGAGCAAGCTGACCTCTGCGGAATCGAACGAATCATGAATCGGTTGGGATACATGGCTGGGCTGGGTAGCCCTGCAAGGTTGATGTGCTCCCACTAACACACCGATAATAACTATTAGTATCTGTTTCATGGAGCAAATGTATAGAATTTCTATGAAATGGAAGAAAAATCTCATATATTGTTGTATCTTTGCGCCGCAAAAAAAACGTTCGGAGTGGCAAATCTAATTATAGATATAGGTAATACAACGGCAAAATTAGCAGCTTTTGAAGAAGGTAAGCTGTTGGAAATGTGTTATGATTCCAATGATTCGTTGGAAGGACTTTCTGATTTTTGTCGTAAATATTCGTTCAAACAGGCCATTATGGCATCTGTTATTGATTTGTCGGAAGCAGCGGAACGGCAGTTGGCTCAATTAACTATCCCCTTGTTGAGGCTGAATGCCGGTACAGCCTTACCTATCGAGAACTTGTATGAAACTCCTCAGACATTAGGGTATGATCGGATAGCAGCTGTAGTGGGAGCTAATGAGCAATGTCCTGCTCGTGATATCTTGGTAATAGATGCTGGGACTTGTATTACTTATGAATTTATAGATAGGGCTGGGCGTTATCATGGAGGTAATATCTCTCCTGGTTTGCAGATGCGGTTGAAATCCTTACATGCTTTCACAGGTAAACTGCCATTGGTCTCGGCTGAAGGCCGGAATTTATCTATGGGAAAGGATACGGATACAGCTATTCGGGCAGGAGTATTACATGGTATTGAATATGAAATATCTGGCTATATACAGAACTTAAAGCAGAAATATCCCCAACTTTTGGTTTTTTTAACGGGTGGGGATGATTTTTCTTTTGATACAAACTTAAAAAATATCATCTTTGCAGACAGATTTTTAGTGCTGAAAGGATTAAATAGAATTTTAAACTACAATAATGATAAAGTATAGACACACACTTTTGTTGCTTCTGATGATTTGTTGGTGTGGGGCAGCAAATGCGCAAGATACGGAACTTCCAGGCTCGCCTAACAACTCTAATTCTCCGTATACTCGTTACGGTTTTGGACAATTGGCTAACCAGGGCTCTGGGAATAGTCAGGCCATGGGAGGTGTAGCTTATGCCATCCGTGATCACTCCCAAGTAAATTTTGCCAATCCAGCTTCTTATACAGCAGTGGATTCCCTGACTTTTATTTTTGATGGTGGGGTGTCCTTTCAGAATACCAATTTTAGTAACGGTTCTTTGAAAATGAATGCCAAGAACTCGAGCTTTGACTATGTATGCATGCAGTTTCGGGCTGCTAAATGGGCTGGTATCAGTTTAGGACTATTGCCATTTTCAAATGTGGGTTACAGTATGAGTGAGGCACGCTCTATTCATGGTGCAGACAACAAGAATATGCTTGTTTCGCACTGGGGGGATGGGGGTCTGCACCAACTTTACCTGGGAGCTGGATTTAAAATTCTTAAAAATCTTTCTGTGGGTGCTAATATTTCGTACCTTTGGGGATATGTGAAGCATTCCCGTATGGAAACTTTTCCGACTGATGCTTCTCAATTTGAATGGAAGGATGTGTTTAATGCAACCATCAGCAGTTATAAACTGGATATTGGTGCGCAGTATACCCATACATTCGGTAAAAAACATGAGGTTACAGTAGGAGCGGTTTATTCGCCAGGACATAAAATGAATACCAGTGCTACGGTAACGACTACCAATTCTACTGTACAGGTGCGTGATTCGATTGCTGAAAACGAGCTGCCTACTACACTGGGGGCTGGTGTAGCCTATACCTATGACGGGCGGTTGACTGTATCGGCAGATGTGACATATCAGAATTGGAGCGATGTAAAATATATGAATCATAAAAACAGTTTATGTGATTATGGCAGGGTCTCCCTGGGTGCAGAATTTACCCCCAATCCTTATGGACGTAACTATTTGGCACATGTGAAATACCGCTTGGGTGCTTATTATTCTGAACCCTATTATAAAGTAGACGGTGAGCGTGCAGCTAAAGAATATGGTTTGACTGCAGGGTTTGGTTTGCCGATTCCTCGCACACGTTCTGTCTTGAGCTTATCGGCACAGTATGTGCGAACTGATGGTTCTAACCCTCGCTTCCTGAATGAAAATACATTCCGTGTTTGCATTGGTGTAACCTTCAACGAACGTTGGTTCTTTAAACGGAAAGTGGATTGATACAACAGAAACAGAAAGAATAGACAAGATAATAAACAACTTAAAAATTAAATACAATGAAAATTAAGACGCTCGTAGCTGCATTGTTCCTGATGGGGGGAATGACCAGCGCTTCTGCACAAAGTGACTGTAATGCGAACAGTAGTATTTCGCACGAGGCTGTTAAAGCTAAGAATTATAAGGATGCTTACACTCCGTGTATGGCTGTACTGAAAGAATGTCCTACTTTGAGATATTATACGTTTGGGGATGCTATCAAGATCCTCACGGGGCTGATGAAAGATATGAAGGATCGTAACTCAGCTGATTATAAGAAGTATTTCGATGAATTGATGGAAGTACACAACCAGAAAATTCATTATTTGCCGGAGTTCGCAAAGAAATATAAGAAAGGTATTCCTAGTCCGGAAGCAGCTTTGGGATCTAAGGCTGTAGACTACTTGCAGTATTGTCCGGCTCCTGATTTGAATCAGGCATATGCTTGGTTGAAGGAATCTGTAGAGGGTGCTAAGGGTGAATCTGACGGTGCTGTGCTGCATTTCTTCCTGGATGTATCTATGCGTAAGGTAAAAGCAGATGATAATCATACAGATCAGTTCTTCCAGGATTATCTGAATGCTTCTAAGTTTATTGATGAAGCAATTGCTGCGGAAACTAAGCCTAATAGCAAGAAAAATCTCGAAGCAATCAAGGAAAATCTGGTAGCTATGTTTGTAAACAGTGGTGTAGCAGACTGTGAATCACTGCAGAATATTTATGGCCCGAAAGTAGATGCAAACCAAAGTGATTCTACTTTCCTGAAGAAGACTATTGCCATCTTGAAGATGATGAAATGTAATGAAAGTGAAGTGTACTTCAAGGCTTCTGACTATCTGTACCGCATCAATCCGAGCGCTGATGCTGCAGTAGGTGTGGCTTATATGTATTACAAGAAAGGTGACTATGATACAGCTGTGAAATATTTCGACGAAGCATTGTCTATGGAAACCGATGACGCTAAGAAGGCTGAAATGGCTTATGCTACTGCTGCAGCTCTGTTTAGCGCTAAGAAGCTTTCTCAAGCTAGAAGCTACTGTCAGAAAGCTGTTTCTTTCAAGGAAGACTATGGTCAGCCGCTGATTCTGTTGGCTCATATCTATGCTTCTAGTCCGAAATGGAGCGATGAACCGGCTTTGAATAAATGTACTTATTTCTTGTGTATCGACAAGTTGCAACGTGCCAAGTCTATTGACCCGAGTGTAACAGAAGAAGCTAATAAAGCTATCGGTACTTATTCAGCTTATACTCCGCAAGCTAAAGACCTGTTCATGCTGGGTTATAAAGCTGGTGACCGTGTAACCATCGGTGGTTGGATCGGTGAGTCTACAACTATTCGCTAAAACTATGTTAGTGGATTCAAACGACGGAATTTATTTTAGAAATATGAGCATGGCCATTCTCTTTGGAGCAATGGCTATGCTTGTTTTATTTTCTTCATGTGGCGGACGCAAGAAGGATTTGGGGGCTGCTATTACTGAACGCGATTCATTACCGGTAATGGATACAAGGGGAGTATCTACCTTAATCTCGGATTCTGGGGTGACACGCTATCGTATCAACACGGAAGAGTGGAAGGTGTATGACCGTAAACAACCTTCTTATTGGGCATTCGAAAAGAAAATCTATCTGGAGAAATTTGATACATTGTTTCAGGTGGAAGCCAGTATTGAAGCTGATACGGCTTATTTCTTTGACAAGAAGAAACTCTGGAAATTGATAGGTCATGTACATGTTCAAAATTTGAAGGGTGAAAAATTTGATACCGAACTGTTGTATTGGGATCAGAATCAAAAGAAAGTGTATTCTGACAAGCGGGTGCGCATTGAGCAGCCAGATCAGATAATCTATGCCCGCGGTTTTGAATCGAATGAGCAAATGACCAAGTATCGTTTCTTTCAGACAGACGGAATCTTTTATGTGGATGAGCAGAAAGACAGTATAAAATAATTATGATGGATATTTTTATTTATCTGTTGATAACCATGGCTTTCTCAGCCTTTTTTTCAGGCATGGAGATTGCTTTTGTTTCGGTAGACAAGTTGCGCTTTGAAATGGACAGAAAGGCTGGGATTACCTCCTCTATCCTTTCTTATTTTTTTCGCAATCCAAACAATTTTATTTCGACCATGTTGGTGGGAAATAATATAGCACTGGTTATCTATGGTATATTCATGGCGCAACTTATCGAGGGAAGGTTGCTGGTTGGTATTATCTCTAACCAGTTTGTTATGGTGCTGGTGCAGACCATCTTGTCTACGCTTATCATTTTGGTAACCGGTGAGTTTTTACCTAAGACTCTTTTTAAAATCAATCCCAATCTGGTGTTGCGTATTTTTGCATTGCCCTTGTTTATCTGCTATGTAGTTTTGTTCCCTGTTTCTAAGCTGGCTTCAGGATTATCGTATGTATTTTTACGGATTTTTGGTATTAAGATCAATAAAGAGGCACAGGCTAAGGCTTTTGGAAAAGTAGATTTGGATTATTTTGTACAATCTAGTATTGAGAATGCGGAAAGTGAAGAAAATCTGGATGCTGAGGTGAAAATATTCCAAAATGCCCTTGATTTTTCCAATATCAAAATTCGTGATTGTATAGTACCCCGTACGGAAATTGTGGCGGTGGACCGTGAAGCTTCGCTTGAAGAACTGAAAAACCTGTTTGTGGAGTCGGGGATTTCTAAGATTATTGTCTATGATGGGAATATAGATAATATTGTGGGTTATATTCATTCTTCAGAAATGTTCCGGAATCCCCAGGATTGGCGGAATAATGTGAAAGATTTGCCCATAGTGCCCGAAACCATGGCTGCACATAAGCTGATGAAACTTTTTATGCAGCAAAAGAAGTCTATAGCTGTAGTAGTGGACGAATTCGGTGGTACTTCAGGTATTGTGGCTTTGGAAGACTTAGTGGAAGAAATATTCGGAGATATAGAAGATGAACATGATAATACATCTTATGTCTGCAAACAAATAGGTGATCATGATTATTTGCTTTCAGCCCGCTTGGAAATAGAAAAGGTGAACGAAACTTTTGATTTGGAACTTCCGGAATCAGACGACTATCTTACTGTAGGTGGACTGATTCTGAATCGTTATCAAAGTTTTCCGAAACTGCATGAAGTGGTGGCTTTTGATAATTATGAATTCAAGATTATCAAGGTTGCGGCGACTAAAATAGAATTGGTGCGGCTAAAAGTGAACGAATAATGATTTCTTGCATGCATTTTTTTGAGGAATAAATAGATGTGTATTAGCATTTTTTGTATCTTCGTGCGCTAAAATGATTTTTTGATAAATAGTAAATAATAAATAAATCTAATTAACTAAAATGGCAACATTACAAAACATTCGGTCTAAAGGACCTTTATTGGTGATTGTTATTGGCTTGGCGCTGTTTGCTTTCATTGCGGGTGACGCATGGAAGGTGCTTCAGCCACACCAGTCTCAAGAGGTAGGTGAAGTAAACGGTGAATCTGTTTCTGCTCAAGAATATCAGGCAATGGTAGAAGAATACTCTGAAGTGGTGAAGATACTCAGCAACGGAGCTTCTTTAAGTGATGAAGAAAACAATCGCTTGAAAGATGAAGTATGGCAGCGTTTTGTCAATAATAAACTGATTGAGAACGAAGCCAAGAAGATGGGTCTGACTGTTTCAAAGGCTGAAATCCAGTCCATCATCGATGAAGGTACGCATTATTTGTTGCAAAGAACTCCGTTTATGAATCCTCAGACAGGCGCTTTTGATAAAGATATGCTGAAAAAGTTCCTGGTAGATTATTCTAAACTGAACCGGGCTCAGATGCCGGCGCAATACTTGGATCAATATGATGCCATGTATAAATTCTGGACTTATATTGAAAAGTCTTTGTTCCAGGCACGTTTGCAGGAAAAATATACGGCTTTAATAACCAAGTCTTTGTTCTCTAACCCGGTAGAAGCACAGAGTGCTTTTGATGGTAAAGTAAATCAAAAAGACTTGCTGTTGGCTGCCATTCCTTATTCTTCTATTGCAGATTCTACAATCTCTATCTCTGATGCTGATCTGAAAGCAGCTTATGACAAGAAGAAGGAGCAGTTTAAGCAATTTGTAGAAACACGGGATATCCGTTACATTGATGTGCAGGTTGTAGCCAGCGCAGAAGATAAAGCGGCTCTGCAGAAAGAAATGGAAGAGTATACTGAACAGCTGATCGCTGATCAGGCTGATTATACTTCTTTCATCCGCTCTACGGGTTCTGAAGCTCCGTACGTTGACTTGTTCTATACAACTCGTGCATTGCCTGCAGACGTTACAGCCCGTTTGGATTCTGTAGCGGTAGGTAGCGTATTCGGTCCTTATTATAATGTAGCAGACAATACTTTGAATTCTTTTAAGAAGATTGCCAAAGCTTCTATGCCCGATTCTGTAGAGTATCGCCAAATTCAGGTGTACACAGAAGATGCTGCTAAAACTAAAACTTTAGCAGATAGTATTTACACTGCCCTTAAGGGAGGAGCTGATTTTGTGGAAATTGCCAAGAAATATGGACAGACAGGTGAAAAAACTTGGATTTCTTCAGCTAATTATGAAGGTGCACCGTTGGATGGTGATAATCTGAAGTATGTGACTGCTGTAACTACATTAGGTAAGAATGAACTTTCAAACTTATCTTTGGCACAGGCTAACGTAATTTTGCAGGTTACAGACCGCAAGGATGTGAAAGAAAAATATAAAGTAGCAGTAGTAAAGCGTGAAGTAGAGTTCAGCAAAGAAACTTACAACAAGGCTTATAATGATTTCAGCCAGTTTATTGCAGCTAATAATACGCTGGAAAAAATGATGGCTAATGCAGAAGATGCTGGCTATCGTCTTTATCCGAAAGATGATCTTTATAGTTCAGAACATGGTATCGGTGGTATCCGTGCTTCAAAAGATGCACTGAAATGGGCTTTCCAGGCTGAAGTAGGCGAAGTGTCTGGCTTGTTTGAATGTGGAGAAAGCGACCGTATGTTGGTAGTAGGTCTTTCTGCAATCCATCCGGAAGGTTATCGTCCTCTTTCTGCAGTGAAAAATGAATTGCGTATGGAATTGCTTCGTGACAAGAAAGCTGAAAAGATTATGGCAGATATGAAGCAGGCTAATGCAAGTTCTTTTGATCAGTATAAGGCTATGGCTAATGTCGTAACAGATTCAGTGAAGCATGTAACTTTTGGTGCTCCGGCTTATGTACAGGCTTTGCGTTCTAGCGAACCGATGGTGAGTGCTTATGCTTCTGTTGCTAAACAGAATCAGTTGAGTGCGCCTATCAAGGGCTTTGCAGGTGTATTTGTGCTGCAACCCTATGCTGAAGAAAAGTTGAATGAAACTTTCGACCAGAAAGCAGAAGAAACCACACTGGAAAATATGTATGCTCGTATGGCTGCTCAGCAATTTATGAATGATTTGTATTTGAACGCGGATGTGAAAGATAGCCGTTATCTTTTCTTCTAAGCATTTAGATATATTCCTTATAGAAGAGGGTGTGCATAGCATACCCTCTTTTTTTTGAACTTTTGATTTAAAAAAACGTTATCCTCTGTGTCATCTCTGACTAAAAGATTTGAAAATATTGACTTTATTTCTACCTTTGCAAAGATAACAGGTTAATATATTAAGTGAAATGATGCAAAAGATACCTCTATTAGGAATGACTCTATCAGAGTTGCAACAGGTAGTTAAACAGTTGGGAATGCCTGCTTTTTCGGCAAAGCAAATCGCTTCTTGGCTTTACACCAAGCGAGTGGCTTCAATTGATGAAATGACCAACTTGTCACTCAAGCACCGTGAACTTCTGAAAGAAATATATCAAGTCGGTGCAGAAACACCGGTTGATGAAATGCGTTCGGTAGATGGTACTGTGAAATATTTGTATCAAGTTGGGGAAGGACATTTTGTGGAAGCTGTCTATATACCCGATGAAGACCGGGCTACTCTTTGTGTATCTTCTCAAGTAGGCTGTAAGATGAACTGTAAATTCTGTATGACAGGAAAGCAAGGGTTTACTGCTAATCTGACAGCCTGTCAGATTATTAACCAAATTTATTCGTTGCCTGAATATGACAAGCTGACCAATGTGGTGATGATGGGGATGGGAGAGCCTTTGGATAACTTGGATGAAGTACTGAAGGCTTTGGATATTATGACTGCTTCCTATGGTTTTGCCTGGAGTCCTAAACGTATTACTCTTTCGTCTGTCGGTTTACGCAAAGGTTTGAAGCGGTTTATAGAAGAATCTGATTGCCATCTGGCTATCAGTCTGCATTCTCCCGTACCTCAACAGCGCCGTGAACTGATGCCTGCGGAAAAAGCTTTCTCTATTACTGAAATAGTGGAGCTGCTTCGACAGTATGATTTCAGCAAGCAGCGTCGCTTGTCGTTTGAGTATATTGTATTTAAGGGAGTGAATGATTCGTTGCTGTATGCCAAAGAATTGCTCAAGTTGCTTAGAGGGGTTGATTGTCGTATAAACCTGATTCGCTTTCATGCTATTCCGAATGTAGATTTGGCTGGAACCGATATGGATTCTATGATTGCCTTTCGCGATTATCTGACTTTTCACGGTCTGTTTACCACTATTCGTGCTTCTCGTGGGGAGGATATTTTTGCTGCGTGTGGTATGCTTTCCACCGCTAAGCAGGAAGCTGAAAACCATCTATGATTTATTACAGTGTTAAAAATATCAGCTTATGAAAAAGTATTTTTATTATGTAAGTTTATGTCTGTTTACACTGCTTATGGCAGCATGTAGCAAGAATGGCAAAGGAGTCTTCACCCCTACATCCAGTGGCCGCGCTTATGAAATCCTGGTGGTGATTGATCCCGGAGTATGGGAACGTCCTGCTGGTCGTGCATTGTTTGATGTGCTTGATTCTGACGTGCCTGGTTTACCACAATCCGAGCGCTCTTTCCGTATCATGTACACTTCTCCTGCCAATTATGATTCTACATTGAAGTTGATTCGTAATATCATTATCGCTGAAATCAATCCGAATCTTTATACACAGCCTAAATTTAAAGGCGCTAAAGATGTATATGCTGCTCCTCAGTCTATTTTGACGATCCAAGCTCCGGATGAAGCTTCGTTTGCAGAATATGTTACCAAGCATAAACAGGCTATCATTGATTATTTTACTCATGCTGAGATGAACAGACAGATCATAGTCTTGGAAAACAAGCACAATGATTATGTAGCAACCAAGGTAAAGAGCATGTTTGATTGTGAAGTATGGATACCTGGAGAACTGAAATCCACCAAGCAGGGAGAAGATTTTTTCTGGGCAGGTACCAATACGGCTACAGCTGATCAGAACTTTGTAATTTATTCTTATCCTTACACCGATAAGAACACATTTACTAAAGAATATTTTGTACACAAACGCGATTCGGTTATGCAGGCAAATATACCTGGGGCTCGTGAAGGTATGTATATGATGACAGATTCTTTGCTGACTGACGTCAAACCGATCAGCGTACAGGGTGAGTATGCTCTTGAAGCTCGCGGTTTGTGGCGCATGAAGGGCGATTTTATGGGAGGTCCGTTTGTATCACATGTTCGTCTGGATCGGGCTAACCAGCGTATTATTGTCACTGAAATCTTTGTTTATTCGCCCGATAAACTAAAACGTAATCTGGTACGTCAGATGGAAGCTTCTTTGTATACAGTGAAGCTGCCTAATAGCCGTCAGGTAGAAGTGACAATGCCTGATATTGTGATAAGTACTGAATCTATAGAAAAACAGAAATAATATGGAAGATAGAAAGACTAGAGTCGGCATTACACAAGGCGACATGAATGGAGTGGGGTATGAAGTCATCTTGAAGACTTTTGCGGATGCCACTATGCTTGAATTATGCCAACCTATTATATATGGTTCGCCTAAGGTGGCTGCCTATCACCGCAAGGCTATGGATTTGCCGGCTAATTTCAGCATTATCAATACAGCTGCTGAAGCCGTGGAAAATCGTCTTTATGTGGTAAACTGTACTGATGACGAAGTGAAGGTAGAGTTTTCAAAACCGACAGCTGATGCTGGAAAGGCTGCTTTTTCAGCCTTGGAAAAGGCTATTGAAGAGTATCGGGAAGGCTTGATTGATGTCATTGTAACAGCACCAATTAATAAAAATACCATTCAGTCTGAAGATTTTAATTTCCCAGGACATACTGAATATATTGAAGAGAAACTGGGGGATGGTCAGAAAGCATTGATGATTTTGATGAAAGATGATTTCCGGGTGGCATTGGTCACAGGGCACTTGCCTGTATCACAAATTGCTTCGCATCTTACTAAAGAACTCATTGAAGAAAAAATAGAAATCTTTAATCGTTCGTTAAAGCAGGATTTCGGTATCCAGGTACCTCGTATTGCTGTCTTGGCACTGAACCCTCATGCTGGTGATGGAGGACTTTTGGGGCAAGAAGAAGAAGAAATCATTATTCCGGCTTTGAATGAAATGTCTGCTAAAGGAATCTTCTGTTTCGGACCTTATCCGGCAGACGGATTTATGGGATCTGGCAATTTTGCTCATTTTGATGGAGTGTTAGCTATGTATCATGATCAAGGGCTGGCTCCGTTCAAGGCTTTGGCTATGGATGAGGGGGTAAACTATACAGCAGGATTGCCTGTAGTACGTACTTCACCGGCCCACGGTACAGCTTATGATATTGCCGGGAAAGGACAAGCTTCGGAAGATTCATTCCGTCAGGCTATTTATGTAGCATTGGATGTTTATCGGAACCGTTTGCGTGACGAGGAAGCTCATGCTCGTCCGTTACGAAAGCAATATTATGAAAAGAGAGACGACAGTGATAAATTAAAATTAGATAGTCCAGAAGAAGATTTATAAAGATGATGACGAAAGCCGAAATACAGCAGGTAAAGTTGCGTTTTGGCATCATTGGCAATAATGAAGTGCTGATGCGTGCCATTGATATTGCCATTCAGGTGGCACCTACCGACTTGTCTGTGCTGATTACTGGAGAGAGTGGAGTAGGTAAGGAAAGTTTTCCACAGATTATCCATCAATACAGTCGGCGAAAGCATGGACCATATATTGCAGTAAACTGTGGCGCCATCCCTGAAGGTACCATTGATTCAGAACTCTTTGGTCATGAAAAGGGGGCGTTTACCGGGGCTATCGGTGAGCGCAAGGGTTATTTTGGGGAAGCTGATAGCGGTACCATTTTTCTGGATGAAGTCGGTGAATTACCGCTCTCTACTCAGGCACGCCTGTTGCGTGTACTGGAAACGGGCGAGTTTATGAAAGTAGGTTCTTCTAAAGTAGAAAAGACGAACGTGCGCATTGTAGCTGCTACGAATGTCAACTTGACACAAGCCATTGCTGATGGCCGCTTCCGTGAAGATTTATATTATCGTTTGAATACGGTGCCCATTCAGATGCCTCCGTTGCGAGAACGCGGTGAAGATGTAGTGCTTCTTTTCCGTAAATTTGCTTCAGACTTTGCAGAAAAATATCGCATGCCGGCTATTCAGTTGACTGATGATGCGCGGCAGGTGCTGATGGCTTATCATTGGCCGGGTAATGTTCGTCAGTTGAAAAATATCACTGAGCAGATTTCCATCATCGAAACGAATCGCGAGATTGATGCAGCTATCTTGAAAAGCTATTTGCCGGAAATGCCGCAAGGACAACATCTCCCTGCTTTATCTGCTGCGAAAAGCGGAAATAAGAGTTTTGAAAGTGAACGTGAGATTCTTTATCAAGTATTGTTTGATATGCGTAAAGATGTAACAGAACTGAAGAAACTGGTGCATAATATTATGGCAGAACGTGGCACTGTGCCGATTATGACAGTATCATCTGATTCGGCAGAGGTTCCTACAATTCTTCATTCTGCTGTGCATCCTGTAGATAAAGAGGAAGTGGAATATCAAGATACAGCTGAATATATAGAGGAAGGTACTCTTTCATTGGATGAGGTTGAAAAAGAAATGATACGCAAGGCGTTGGAAAGACATCATGGTCGTCGTAAAGCCGCTGCCCAGGATTTGAATATATCTGAACGCACCTTGTATAGAAAGATTAAAGAATATGGATTGGATTAGAAAAACAGTATGTCTAGGTATTGTGACTGTTATCGGGTTGGTGCTTTACTCGTGCAGCGTAAAGATAGGTCTGGCTCCTATTACTTCAATTGATTACAATAAGGTTAAGACGATCTCTATAGCCGATTTTGAGAATCGTGCAGAGTATGTGTATGGTCCTTTGTCAGTAGAGTTTAACCAGAAATTGAAAGATATGTTTATGCAGCAAACTCGTTTGCGGCTGGTTGAGTCAGGGGGAGATCTTGAAATCAGTGGTGAGATTACAGGGTATAATCAGTATAATGAAGCAGTAGATGCCAGCGGTTATTCTTCTAAGGTGAAACTGACTCTTACAGTAAAAGTAAGTTATGTGAATAATACAAATCATGAAGATGATTTTACTGATCAGCAGTTTTCTGCCTTTCAGACCTATGATTCCTCTCAGTTGCTTACGGCTGTACAGGATGGCTTGATTACGGTTATGGTGAAGGATATTGCGGAGCAGATATTCAATTCTACGGTTGCAAACTGGTAAGGAAGGGAGGACAAAGACAGCATGACTTCTGCACACCTCATACAGTGGATAGAGCACCCCGAAACATTAAATAGAGAGTCGCTTTACGAACTTCGTACTCTTATTGCTCGATATCCGTATTTTCATTCTTTGCGGTTGCTTTATCTTAAGAATCTCTATTTGCTTCATGATACCTCCTTTGGTGATGAACTTCGTAAATCAGCGCTTTTTGTAGCCGATCGGAGTGTGCTGTTTTATCATATAGAAGGAGGGCGATATGTTCTACAGCCTAAGCAGCCTTTGTCACCTTCTGCATCTGAGATTGAAAACGAAGAGGGAAAAGACCGTACGCTTTATCTGATAGACTCCTTTCTGCAGTCGGCTCCGGATGAGCAACCTTCGCATACAGAATTAGATTATGCCATGGATTATACAGCTTATCTGCTGACTACGGAGCCTGATTCAGAAACTGTGCCGGATGATGGAAATGTACCTCAGTTTCGTGGTCAGAGCCTTATTGATGATTTCTTGAGTAAATCAGAAACTCCTCATGAAACAGAATGGTCTTTTACAGAGGAACTTAGTGAAGATGATCACTTTGCTATCCAATCGGAGGAAGATGTTGAGAAAGTACCAGAACCCTCTTATGCTGAAGAAGATAAGGTAATACAGCCCTTAGATGCTGACAGGATGGTATCAGAGAAAGTGGGGCACGATGAGGAACAATTGGCAGCAGCTTCACCTGAATCAGAAGCAGACACCGGTGATACAGCCGAAAGCCCGGTCGAAATAGCTGTTGAAGACGAGACTTTTACTGAAACTTTAGCTAAAATTTACGTCAAACAGCATCGATATGATAAAGCTCTTGAAATTATTAAAAAATTAAGTTTGAATTATCCAAAAAAAAATGCTTACTTTGCAGACCAAATCAGGTTTTTAGAGAAATTGATTATTAACGCTAAATCAAAATAATAAAATGTTCTACTATTTATTAGTTATCTTAATGGTGATTGCCTCTATATTGATGTGCTTCATCGTATTGATTCAGAATTCTAAAGGAGGTGGCTTGGCATCAGGTTTCTCTTCATCCAATGCCATCATGGGAGTTCGTAAAACAACAGACTTTCTGGAAAAGACTACTTGGACTTTGGCTGCAGTGATGGTGCTGTTCAGTATTTTTGCTGCTCATACCATTCCGTCAGCACACCAGGCTGGCAGCGTGATTCAGGAACAAGCTCAGCAAGAAGAAAAAACCAATCCGTATACCATGCCGGTAGGTACTGCGGCACCGGCTGCAGAAGCACCGGCTACAGAAGCTCCTGCAGAACAGCCTGCTAATTAAGCTTGACGGGTCGGAAAGAAAGAGGAAAAGAGTGACCGGTTCACTCTTTTCCTCTTTTAGACGCGGATAACTCAGATAACGCGGACTACCTCTATTTTAGTTTTCTGCCTTTGTAGAAACTCATAAAGTCAGCGTCATCTGTATTATTCGCGTTTGTTGCAATACATAGCCACCTATTGTTTAACCTTTTAATAGATTCAATCTGTAAAATGACAACTACTGACAAAATTCAACAGACGCTTCGTGATTCAGCAGGTATTCGCTGGATGGTGTTGCTGTTTTTGGCGTTCGCCATGTTCTGTTCATACATCTTTATGGACATTCTTTCACCGATTAAGGATTTGATGCAATCTACCCGTGGCTGGGATTCTACTGCTTTTGGTACCATGCAGGGTTCCGAAACATTCCTGAATGTTTTTGTGTTCTTCCTGATTTTTGCGGGAATTATTCTCGATAAAATGGGAGTACGCTTCACCGCCATTCTCTCGGGGGTTGTGATGCTGGTAGGTGCTACCATCAATTGGTATGCAGTGACCGAAAGTTTTCAGGGAAGTGGTTTGGAGCAGTGGTTCACTAACCACCTGAATTACATTCCAGGTTTTGATGAGCTGGGTATTTCTCCATTTTATCAAGGAATGCCTGCTTCTGCTAAGTTTGCAGCTGTAGGTTTCATGATTTTCGGCTGCGGTGTGGAAATGGCCGGTATCATGGTATCCCGTGGTATTGTAAAATGGTTTAAGGGACGTGAAATGGCGCTGGCCATGGGATCCGAAATGGCATTGGCTCGTTTAGGCGTAGCCACTTGTATGATTTTCTCGCCAATGTTTGCTAAGTGGGGCGGTGATATAGATGTATCTCGTTCAGTAGCATTTGGCGTGATTTTGCTGATGATTGCTCTCATCATGTTTATTGTTTATTTCTTTATGGATAAGAAACTCGATGAGCAGACAGGTGAAGCAGAAGAGAAAGATGATCCTTTCAAGATTAGTGATTTGGGATCTATTCTTTCCAGCAGCGGTTTCTGGTTAGTAGCTTTACTCTGTGTATTGTATTATTCTGCTATTTTCCCTTTTCAGAAATATGCAGTAAATATGTTGCAGTGTAATCTTGAATTTACTGAAGTTCCTGCCGGTTCTTTCTGGGCTACAAATACAGTAACCATTATTCAGTACTGCATTATGCTGGTAGTGGCTGCAGCTGCTTTTGCCAGCAATTTTTCTAAGCGTAAGGATATGAAATACGGTTTGATGGGGCTGGCTGTTGTAGCCTTGATCACTTTCTGTTACATGGGTTATATGCGTCAGAGTGCTGAAACTGTATTTGCTGTATTCCCGTTGTTGGCAGTGGGTATCACACCTATTTTGGGTAATTACGTAGACCATAAAGGTAAGGCTGCCTCTATGTTGATATTAGGTTCAGTTTTGCTGATAGCTTGTCATCTTACATTTGCTTTTGTACTGCCGGCTTTTAAGGATAATGCTGTAGCCGGTATCCTGATTGCTTATCTTACCATTCTGGTATTAGGGGCTAGTTTCTCTTTGGTACCTGCTTCTTTGTGGCCTAGTGTGCCTAAGTTGGTTGATCCGAAGATTATCGGTAGTGCTTATGCTCTGATTTTTTGGATTCAGAATATTGGCCTTTGGTTGTTCCCTATGTTGATAGGTAAAGTGCTGGATAGCAGTAACCCACAGTTGGTAGCAGACTTGCAGAATGGTGTGATTACACCAGAACAGGCAGCTGTATCTTATGACTATACAGCTCCGTTGGTTATGCTGGCTTGTCTGGGAGTAGCTGCTTTGGTTTTAGGATTTGTACTTAAGGCAGTAGATAAGAAGAAGGGATTAGGTCTGGAAGAACCCAATATCCAATCTTGATAAGAGCGAGAATCATAGATTCCTTTGTGCAAAGAATGCCCCCTGCTTCAATTCATTGTGAATAGAAGCAGGGGGCATTTCTAATTCTGGTATAGTGATGTATTACTATATACAGTAATTCCGTAGAAAATTAGTGGCAGCAACCACCTTCACCACATCCGCAGCTGTCGCCGCATTCACCATCACCGCAACCGCCGCCACAGCAACCACCGCCGCAACCACCGCTCATCATCTGGATTGCTTCAGAAATTTCAGCGCTGGTAGCTTCACGGTTTGTTACCACTTCACCTACAAAGTTTAGATCGCAGCCTGCAAGGGGATGATTCATATCCATTACTACTACATCTTCTTTTACTTCTACTACACTACCGTTAATGCGTTGTCCTTCATTCGTCATCAAGGGAACTACAGCACCTGCTACAATATGTTCGTTATCAAATTTTCCATCAACCAGGAAAATCTCTTTGGGTAAATCAATGACATGTTCTTCATTGTAGGCACCATAAGCTTTATCAGCCGGAATAGTAAAGTCAAATGTATCTCCAGGATTCAGGTTCTGCAGTTCATTTTCAAAATCTTCGAGCGTCATGCCTAGACCTGAGATAAATTGAAAAGGATGAGCGGCAGGAGCTTCTTCTGTAAATTCTCTTTCGCCATCTTCTACCGTATAAAGCTTGTAGGCCACAGTAATGTACTTGTTGTCTGCTGTTTTCATGCTTCAAATGTTATTATGTTTATTGATTGATTGTTACTCTGGTCGCAAAGATAGGAATAATTTTTTGTTCACCTACAGAAATGAAATGTCTTTGCTCCTCAAACTGTTAAATACATGGTATGAGGAGTGGCATAGATCTGTTATCTCTGGCTCATGCATTAGGGAAAAAAGTAGACTTTTTAATCAGGTGCTCAGCTAACTATTTCTTCTGGATGTTTGTATTTATTAAAAAAGGAGTTACCTTTGTGATAGTGAAAAGCTGTAAATAGAATAGGGGTGAATCTGGTTTACTTGATTCATCTGTCAGTTTTTTCCAGATAGGATATTGCAGCATAGATATCAATAGGTGGACTGGATAGAATGATCGGTTTGATTATGCAGCTCATCATGATCAAAATGTAAGGAACTTAATCATATGAACTATGAATTCTAAAATAGGTAATTATCAATTTGTAGCTGAGCCGTTTCATGTGGATTTTACCGGTCATCTTACCATGGGTGTATTAGGCAATCATTTGCTGAATTGTGCAGGCTTTCATGCTACGGAACGAGGCTTTGGTATCGGTACATTGAATGAGGAAAATTATACCTGGGTATTGTCTCGTCTGGCAGTCGAACTGGATGAAATGCCATGTCAGTATGAAGCCTTTTCTATACAGACGTGGGTAGAAAATGTGTACCGGCTTTTTACGGATCGTAATTTTGCCATCCTGGATAAAGAGGGACGTAAGATAGGATATGCCCGTTCAGTATGGGCTATGATTAGTCTGAATACGCGTAAGCCGGCCGATTTGCTGACATTGCATCAAGGCGGCATTACGGAGTATGTATGCGATGAGCCTTGTCCTATAGAAAAGCCGTCGCGCATTAAGGTGGTTTCTCAAGAAGCGGCTGATGTATTGACTGCCAAATACAGTGACATTGATATCAATGGTCATGTAAATAGTATCCGTTATATCGAACACATCTTGGATCTGTTTCCCTTTGATATTTACCGTACCAAGCGGATTCGGCGCTTTGAAATGGCCTATGTAGCTGAAAGTTATTATGGTGACACCTTGTCCTTTTATTTGGATGAGGGGGAGGATGATACCTATCAGGTAGAAGTACGGAAAAATGCTGGTGAGGTGGTATGTAAAGCTAAAGTAGTCTTTGATGATATCAGATAATCTATCCGGGAGTGTTTCTGTAAATGAATATTTATAGAGGCACTCCCGGATGGAATAAAAACATCTGTTTTATTTTTCAGTCATAATTTCCAGTACCAACCGGTCAGTTTCGTTCATTCCTCTTGAACCGATTTTGGTTAGATTTCGGATACTCTTGTCTACATCTTGATCAATGATGCCTTCCACAGAGGTCACTGTCCGATTTTCCATAGCCATGATAGCTGAAAGCACTGCGGTGGAAACTCCAGTAGTTACTTTTAAGGCGCAACTAGGTTTCGCTCCGTCACAAATCATACCGGTTAGGTTAGCAATCATATTTTGGACTGCATAACTTACTTGTTCATAGTTTCCTCCCATCAGCCAGGTGATGCCGCAACTGGATCCGGTAGCTGCTACTACACATCCACATAAAGCCGATAGTCTTCCCAGACTTTGTTTGATGTAGATAACAGTCAGGTGACTCAGCATTAAGGCGCGGATTAATTCTTCTTCTGTCTTGTTGTTTTCTTCGGCAAAAACCAGTACCGGCAAGGTAGCAGAAATACCTTGGTTGCCGCTGCCAGAGTTACTCATGACAGGAATCATGGCGCCGGCCATGCGTGCATCACAAGCACCGGAAGTATAGGATAGAATATGAGAGAATACACTGTCTCCCATAATTTTATGTTCATAAGTACCTCGTAGCATCTTTCCTAGTCCATGTCCGAAATCTCCTTCAAAAGAGCGTTCGGCAGCAGCTTTGTTCAAACGAGCTGTTTCTAAGATAAAACGGATTTCTTCCAGGGGGGAGGTCAAGGCAAAGTCGTATACTTTTCGTAGATTTAAGTCAAGTTTTTCACCTTCTTCAGTCTGAGTGTTTCCGCAGGATAACTGTTTGTCGAGCAATATTTCCTCGTTGCGTTTTAAAAGGACGAATTGCGTATGTCCGCCGGCAATGACAGCTACAGATTCTTCACCTTGGGCTTGGCAACCTACCTCAATATATAGCTTTTCTTCAATATGCTGTTTCAGTGAGATGTCGATGCGCTTTTCATCGATAAACCTCTTTCCCTCTTCTACAGCTTCCGGTGTACTGTCCTTCAGTACCTCAAGCTGATATTCCGATTTGCCGATGAGTGCACCCAGTGCTACAGCGATAGGCAATCCTATCATCCCCGTGCCTGGAATACCTACTCCCATGGCATTTTTCAAGATATTAGCACTCAGTTGCACCGTGATGTGTTCCGGGCGATGTCCCAATAACTCAGTAGCCTTAGCGACACATAATGCCACTGCAATAGGCTCTGTACAGCCAATGGCAGGTACTACTTCCTGCTTCACCAGCTCAATGATTTTTTTTCTTTCAGATTCGGTCATGATAAAAACAATAAACTACCTTACAAAGATATAAGTATTCAAGGAATTTCCGAAAATATAGCGTATTTTTGCATCATGAATTTTAAAATTAATAATGTATGAATGTAAAAAACTGGATTTTTGCACTTTCGGTGGCTGTATTGCTCGGTTCGTGTATTCAAGATGAAGCGCTCAATACAGAAGCAGATATCGAAACTGTAGAACTGAAGGAGGGAGATGTATTGATCCGTGAAGCCGTTATTAATAATGATAACGTGAAATTGCCGGTTAAAGATGAGCAGGATATCACAAAACTGACTCCTATCCTAACATTGACTCCCGGAGCTACCGTAGAACCTCCCAGTGGAACTACACGCGACTTTACTACTCCGCAAACTTATACTGTTACATCGGAAGATGGGCAGTGGAAGAAAACGTATACTGTCAGTGTGGTCTATGCTGGTATTCCTTTGAGTTATCATTTTGATAAGTTCACTCCAGTGAAAAACAGCAAGGGGGAAACGGTATACTATAATTTCTTTGAATCGGATGATACGGGTAATTATATGGATTGGACCAATGCAAATGCCGGTTTTGAGTATACAGGGGTAAAGGCTGCTCCTGAAGACTATCCTACTGCCCCTGCTGATGGTGGATATGGCGGTGGTAAATGTATTAAGCTGACTACGAAAAGCACGGGTAGCCTGGGGGCTTTGCTCAAAATGTATCTGGCAGCCGGTAATCTTTTTATGGGAAGCTTTAAAATATCATTGCCCCATGTGGTTAAAGCCACTAAGTTTGGCATTCCTTTTAAGCATGTACCTCATAAGATTACGGGCTATTATAAGTATAAAGCGGGCCCTGTCTTCACGCAGGGTGGGAAAGAAGTTCCGGGTAAGAAAGATATTTTCGACATCTATGGTATTTTCTATGAAACAGATGAGCAGGTAACCACGTTGGATGGTACGAATCAGTTCACCAGTCCGAATCTTATATCCGTGGCGCGTATTAGTGATGCACGTGAAACTGACCAATGGACCCGATTTGAAATACCTTTTGAAATGAAGCCGGGTAAGACAGTGGATATGAAGAAGCTGAAAGATGGAAAATATAATTTTGCTCTGGTTTTTTCATCCAGTATCCGTGGTGATTATTTTGAAGGAGCTGAAGGCAGTACGTTATACATTGATGAAGTAAATGTTGATATTGAGTATTAATGAGTAAATAGTATATGAGATTTAGATTTTTAGTTATAGCGCTGGTGTTGTGCGGAGTTTCCTCTGCACTTCATGCACAGCAAGATCGTAATCACGGTATCATTTGGTCATCGTTGCATGGATTGGAATATGAAGTGCGTGCAGGTATTAATATCGGTGGGGCTGCTCCTCTTCCTTTGCCTAAAGAAATCCGTTCGGTAGACGGCTATAATCCAGATGTGAATCTTTCATTGGAGGGGTATATAACCAAATGGATAGACAAGCAGAAAAAGTGGGGTGTTACTTTGGGATTGAAGTTGGAAAATAAGGGAATGGAAACCAAGGCTATGGTAAAAAACTACAGTATGGAGATTATCGGTGGAGGCGGTGAACATCTGGCTGGTTATTGGACTGGTAAGGTAAAGACTAAATTCCGTGCTTCCTATTTCTCTATTCCTGTATTGGCCAATTATCAGGTAAGTCCGCGAATTTGTATCAGCGCAGGTCCTTATGTTTCGTTTAAGACCAGCGGCAATTTTGACGGATATGTATCAGAGGGTTATTTACGGAAAGGTGATCCCACCGGCATGAAGGTTGAGTTTAAGGATGGCAGTACGGCTCCTTACGATTTTTCAGAAGATCTTCGCTCTTTTCAGTACGGGGTTCAAGCCGGTATTAACTGGAAAGCCTTCAAGCGTCTTACCGTACATGGTGATTTAGTTTGGGGATTGAATGATATCTTTAAAAAAGATTTTAAGACTATTACTTTTGCCATGTATCCTATCTATTTAAATGTGGGATTCGGGTATGCATTCTAAATCTGACAGAATCATGAAATCGCTTTCATAGATTCAATAAAAGAAAAAATCCCGCGCAGTATTATAGCTGCGCGGGATTTTTCTTTTTATCCTTGTCTTTCAGACAGGTATATTCTGTTATTTTACAAATCTCAGTCCTAATTCCAAAGTTTCAGTTCCTTTAATAACTGCAGGCAACTGATCTATAACAGATTCAATCATAGGAGCAAAGCTTGCAAAAGAGGGGTCAGAAGTAGCTGCTTTTTTGATGTAGGCTACAAATTCGGCATCTTCAAATAAAGGAAGAATGGCCTCAAATAACTGCATTCCTAATTCCTTATCAATATATACCAACAGCGTATTTTCATCTTCCATGCGGTATGACAAAGGAATACCAGCTTCCAGCATCGGAGTTAATTTCATCAGATTCGGTAAAATCTTCATGATAGCATCCATCGGATTGTATTCAGTAGCTTTGGTAGATTTCGGAGCCAGAATTGCATTTATGATGGCATCAGCATTCAGATATAACATCAGTTTGTTTTCCTTTACGGCAAATTGTACCATATTCATCGGAGAGGTTTCCCAAACCGGATTCAGCAGGTGTTCTGTTTCTGAATAAGTGGCAGTCAGGTTACCATCTTTCTTGAATTCCACTTTTTGCAGTAACTTCGTGATAGCTTCTTGAGCATTTAACTTAGTATTCGCATCGCTGGTCGGAATTAATGGCATTACAGAAGCAAACGCCAAAAGACCTTCGGGTTGCCAATCAGATGCAGGTACTCCTGGAAATAATGATACCTTAAACGGAGTTTTTGATTTCCAACCCGGATTGATGGCTCCTTTGTCAGAAGGATTATTGGGATCCATTACTTTCAGATTCCATGTACCGATTAGTTCGTTGTTTTTCAATTCCACATCCAGGTCGATATCCATCTTTCCTTCTTTTACAGAACCGTCATAGTTGATTGTGAAGTTCTCTTTCGTTTCAGTGCCTTTGAAAGTAAAGCCTTCATTGGCTGATTCTAATGTAACGTTTAATACAGTTGAGGTTTCTCCCGGAATAACACCTGGGTTTTTTAAATTGAATCCAGAGTTTTCACGGGTTAGTGCTACAGCGGCACCCGACAGAGTAATAGTAGCAGTCTGACCATTCTTTGACAGGAAAGTAACGCTCTTGCCAGTCATAGAAGAACCGCTATAGTCTAAATCTAAGGTAGTACCTTCATAAGTTGTATTTACTTTATTCAACAGAGCTTCTGTAGCGTTGTTGTCATTGTTGCCACCATTGTCATCATCATCGCTACAAGCGGTGAACAAACTCACTGAACAAATCAGTGCCAGCGAATAAAACAAATTTTTTTTCATGCTTAAAAAATCTTGGTTTAGTTAATAAATACCCCCTTTTTGAGGGACACTATTTTTCTTATAATGAATTCGATGGCAAAGTACGGCTTTTTTTTATCTTCTTGCAAGGTCTATTTTTGCAAAGTATGTTCTATTTTTTATCTTTTGAGCTGACTTGTTTCGTTTTTGGCATTGATTTTTGTTTTTTCTTTAGAATTCTGTAAAAAACATCTTGTGCGGATCTAAAAAAACAAAGCATGATTATACTCTTCGTTTAAAAAAAAACATTATCTTAGCCAAAGGAATAGTTCAATTGTTCAATGAATTTCAAAATTGCTCAGTATGTTTAATTCATTCGGTCACATTTTTCGCCTTACCAGTTTTGGTGAATCGCATGGTAAAGGCATTGGAGGAGTCATCGACGGGTGTCCGTCGGGTATCACTCTCGATATGGAGTTTATCCAGCAGGAGTTGAATCGTCGCCGTCCGGGGCAATCTGCCTTGACTACGGCTCGACGGGAGCCCGATGAGGTGGAGTTTCTTTCAGGGGTATTTGAGGGTAAAACTACCGGTTGTCCTATTGGTTTTATAGTATGGAACAAGAATCAGCATTCGGATGATTATAATAACCTGAAAGATGTATACCGTCCTTCGCATGCTGATTATACCTATACTGTAAAGTATGGTATACGCGATCATCGTGGTGGAGGTCGTTCTTCTGCTCGTGAAACGATTTCGCGGGTGGTAGCTGGTGCCGTGGCTAAACTGGCACTCCGGCAGTTGGGAATTCATATTTATGCCTATACTTCTCAGGTGGGGGGGATCAAGCTCGATGATAATTATCAGGCTTATGATTTATTACGCATTGAAGAGAATCCTGTGCGTTGTCCAGACCCGGAGAAAGCCAGGGAAATGGAGGCGCTGATTTCGGAAGTCAAAGCGGCTGGTGATACCATTGGCGGTGTGATAACCTGTGTCATCAAAGGCTGTCCCATCGGCTTAGGACAACCGGTATTTGGAAAACTCCATGCTGCATTGAGTGCGGCTATGCTTAGTATTAATGCAGCCAAAGCTTTTGAATATGGAGAAGGATTTAAAGGACTTAAGATGCGTGGTTCGGAGCAAAATGATGTATTCTATAATCATCATGGACTCATCCAAACGCGTACAAATCATTCGGGAGGAATACAGGGAGGCATCAGTAACGGACAGGATATTTATTTCCGGGTAGCCTTTAAGCCAGTGGCTACTGTGCTTATGGAGCAACATACGGTCAATCTTGACGGGATTGATACCACACTCAAGGCTCGAGGCCGTCATGACCCCTGTGTATTGCCTCGTGCTGTACCTATTGTAGAAGCTATGGCAGCAATGACTCTTCTTGATTATTATCTTATTGATAAAACAACACAACTTTAATCCTTATAATATAATAGATATGGAAATTAAAAAATACATTGCTGAAAACGAATCTCGGATGCTGGATGAACTTTTCAGTTTGATTCGTATTCCCAGTATCAGTGCCAAACCGGAACATCATGATGATATGCTGGCTTGTGCACAGCGTTGGAAACAGTTGCTGCTGGAAGCGGGTGCTGATGAAGTACATGTGATGCCTTCAGCTGGTAATCCTATTGTTTATGGCCAGAAGATGGTAAATCCTGAAGCTAAAACGGTACTGATTTATTCGCATTATGATGTGATGCCAGCCGAACCGCTGGAGTTATGGAAGAGCCAGCCGTTTGAGCCGGAGGTGCGCGATGGTCATATCTGGGCACGCGGGGCAGACGATGATAAAGGACAGGCGTTTATACAGGTGAAGGCTTTTGAATATCTGGTTAAGAATAACCTGTTAACTCATAACGTAAAATTTATTTTTGAAGGAGAGGAGGAAATCGGTTCTCCCAGTCTGGAGGGATTCTGTCAGGAACATAAGGAACTTTTAAAGGCAGATGTCATTTTGGTGTCGGATACCAGTATGTTGGGGGCAGACCTGCCCTCATTGACTACAGGTCTTCGCGGTCTGGCTTATTGGCAGATTGAGGTTACGGGGCCGAACCGTGATTTGCATAGTGGACATTTTGGAGGAGCTGTGGCTAATCCTATCAATGTGCTTTGCCAGATGATTAGTCAGGTGGTGGATGCTGATGGTCGTATTACAGCTCCTGGATTTTATGATGCAGTAGAAGAAGTTCCGCAAGCAGAACGTGACATGATAGCTCATATACCGTTTGATGAAGAAAAATATAAGCAAGCCATTGGGGTAAAAGAACTTTTTGGCGAGAAGGGATATAGTACATTGGAACGTAATAGTTGTCGTCCGTCATTTGATGTATGCGGTATCTGGGGCGGTTATACCGGTGAAGGGTCTAAGACTGTACTTCCTTCGAAGGCATATGCCAAGGTGTCTTGCCGATTGGTACCCCATCAGGATCATCATGTCATTTCAAAACTGATGGCTGATTATCTGCAGAGTTTGGCCCCTGATACCGTGCAGGTCAAAGTGACTCCGATGCATGGTGGACAAGGCTATGTTTGTCCTATTTCGCTTCCTGCTTATCAGGCTGCAGAAAAAGGTTTTGAGAAAGCATTCGGTAAGAAACCGTTGGCGGTACGCCGGGGTGGCAGTATTCCTATCATCTCTACCTTCGAACAAGTATTGGGTATCAAAACAGTACTGATGGGGTTTGGCTTGGAAAGTAATGCCATTCATTCGCCTAATGAAAATCTGCCGCTGGATATTTTCCGCAAGGGTATTGAGGCTGTAGTGGAATTCCATCAGCAATATGATTAAGTTTTCGTTTCATCGGGTGATGATATAAATAAAGAGACCTGCTTCAGGATGATTGACTGCAGGTCTCTTTATTTTTTGTATGAGTATGTTTCAAAGAGATAAGGGGCGATCAGAAAGGCTTGCGAAACTGACATCCGTTTTTCCATTCAGAACAGCCATAAGCTGTTTTTCCTTTGATGATAGTTCCTTTGCCACATAGGGGACAGGGTTGACCTTCTGATATTTTGGGCTGAGCAACAGTTTTTCCCTTGGCCGATGATTCACTTTTCTTTCTGGGAGTTCGTTTCTTCTTGGTTTCTGCGGTTCCTTCGGCTGTATTTTTGTTGGCAGCGGCAGTTTTTGAAGAAGTAGAGGGGGGGGCTGGAGTCTGAATGGTAATATGGCGATTACTGTTGTCACTCAGTACACTCACCACTACCTCATGTACCATCTGTTTCAGTTCTTCCAGAAACTGGGCAGCATTATAGGTGCGGCGTTCTATTTCGCGCAGTTTTTTTTCCCAGATACCGGTCAGCTCTGCTGATTTCAGTAATTCTTCATGAATCATCTGAATCAGCTCTATACCCGTTGGGGTGGCTACCAGATTCTTTTTTTCTTTGCGGATATAGTTGCGCTTAAACAGAGTTTCAATGATGGCAGCCCGTGTAGAGGGGCGGCCGATACCATTTTCTTTCAGTGCATCGCGCAGTTCGTCATTGTCCACAAGTTTACCGGCTGTTTCCATGGCGCGTAGCAGAGTAGCTTCGGTGTACGGGCGTGGCGGTTGAGTCCATTTTTCCAGCAAATCGGGTACATGAGGTCCGCTTTCTCCTTTGTGGAAAGCAGGAAGTACCTTTTCATTTTCAGTCTCTTTTTCCTCTTTTTCTTCCAGGGAAGGGGTGCCGAATATGACGCGCCATCCTGGATCTAGAATTTGCTTGCCGGAAGTTTTAAAGTCAATTCCCCCAGCTTCTCCGATAACTGTTGTAGTAGCTACCTTACAGTCGGGATAAAACACGGCAATAAAGCGTCGGGCAATGAGGTCGAACACCCGGTGTTCCATATCTGTGAGGTTCACCGGGGGCTGTCCGGTAGGAATAATGGCATGGTGATCGGTCACTTTTGAGTTATCAAACACTTTTTTGGATTTTGTCAGAGGGGCTCCCTCTAGCGGTGTCGTGAAACTTTCATAGCCACGCAGTCCGCGAAGAATAGCGGGACATTTCGGGTAAATATCATCGCTCAGGAATGTAGTATCTACACGAGGATAAGTGGCTACCTTTTTTTCATACAATGACTGGATCAGTTTCAGTGTTTCATCAGCCGAGAAACCATATTTCTTATTACATTCTACCTGCAGGGAAGTCAGGTCAAACAAGCGCGGCGGATATTCCTTTCCTTGTTTTTTAGTCACTTCACTTACGGTGAATGGTTCGTCTTTGATTTGTGCCAGCAAAGCTTCTCCTTGCTCGCGGTCTGTAATGGGGTCTATGCCTCGGTTTTCAGTTTCCTCTTCCTTTTTGGCTGTATTTTTGGCCTCTTGTTGTTTTTCAGCTTCCAATACCAGTTCCTCATCACTTTTTCGCACGATGGCCTGGAAGGTGGTATCACGGTATACCGTATTAAGTATCCAGTATTGTTTAGGTTCAAAATGCTGGATTTCCAGTTGCCGATTTACAATCAATGCCAGGGTGGGAGTTTGTACGCGTCCGATGGAGAGCACTTGCCGATTCTGTCCGTATTTCATGGTATAGAGACGTGTGGCATTCATGCCGAGCAGCCAGTCACCGATGGCGCGTGACAGTCCTGCCTCGTACAGAGGTTGGAAATCAGAAGCATCGCGCAGTTTGGCAAAGCCTTCCCGGATGGCTTCTTCTGTCAAGGAAGAAATCCACAACCGTTTTACCGGACAGCTGGCTCCTGCTTTTTGCATTACCCATCGTTGAATCAGTTCTCCCTCCTGGCCGGCATCTCCGCAGTTGATAATCATATCAGCCTTTTGCATCAGTTGCTCTATGACATGGAATTGTCTTTCGTAAGTGGGATTGCTGATGAGTTTGATACCGAATCGGGGCGGAATCATGGGAAGGGATCCTAGGCTCCATGCTTTCCAGGCAGGAGTATACTCATGAGGTTCTTTGAGGGTACAAAGATGTCCGAATGTCCAGGTCACCTGATACCCGTTTCCTTCTATATATCCATCCTTTTTTTCGCGCGCGCCCAGTACTTCGGCTATGTCTCGGGCCACGGACGGCTTTTCAGCAATGCAAACTATCATGCTCTATCTGTTTTTTTTAGTAAATTGACTGGCAAAGGTACAAAAAAAATGGGGTTTTCACGTTAATATATCGTAATAGATAGGAGACTCTAATTTGATGTTTATTAACTTTGTTCTTTATATGGAGTGAAAATATCATTCGGAATTTTTAGAAATCAAGATATGAAAAACCTATTTTTTATGATGCTTGCTTTACTGGCCTCTGCCTGTATGCCTCGGGGTGAAAAAGGGCAGGATGCTGAACTTTGTATGCTGGTGGGCACTTATACAGCCCAATCCAGTCAGGGGATTTATACTTTCCGTTTTAATCAGGAAACCGGGCAGTCTGTAATGCTTGATAGTTTTGCTATGGAAAATCCTTCATACCTGACTCCTTCTGCTGATGGCCGTTATGTGTATGCAGTGAGTGAAATGGAGGATTCTACAGCCTCTGTTATGGCGCTTCAGCTGGATAAATATAGCGGCAAATTAGAACAGCTAGGTGCACAGCCTACTTTGGGAGGATCACCTTGTTATGTGGCGACGAATGGTCGCTGCGTGCTGACTGCCAATTATTCGGGTGGTACTATGTCTGTTTTTCCTTTGCGTGCTGATGGTCAGTTGGAGAGGATAGACAGTTTGTTTCAAGGAGCAGCTACAGGACCTGATGCAGACCGCCAGCGGGAAGCTCATGTGCATTGTGCTTGTTTTTCGCCCGATGGTAACTATATTTTCGCTACGGATTTTAGTGCCGATCGTATTCAGCGTTTCACCGTTCATCCAGATGAGGCTACGCCGCAAGCCCTGGCTGAAACAGTGGAGGTAGCTCCAGGCTCTGGCCCCCGGCATCTTACTTTTAGTCCTAACGGACACCAAGCCTATCTTATTAACGAGCTGTCTGGAAAAGTGGTTGTTTTTGATTATTTACATGGTCAGCTATATCAGAAGCAGGTTATTACAGCCGATACCTTATATGCCAGAGGCAGTGCAGATATCCATCTTAGCCCTGATGGCCGCTATCTTTATGCCAGTAATCGTCTGAAAGGGGATGGATTGGCTATCTTTGCTGTCCATCCGGAGGATGGTACTTTGGCTAAAGTAGGGTATCAGCCTACCGGAATTCATCCGCGTAATTTCTCTATTACTCCCAATGGACGTTATTTATTGGTAGCATGTAGGGATAGCCATATGATTCAGGTGTTTCTCCGTAATGAAGAAACTGGGTTGCTGACACCTACCCGGCAGGATATTCATCTCAGTCAGCCCGTCTGTATTCAATTTGTACGTTAATATATCGTAATAGATGTGCTACCCCTGCTATAAGTTGATTAACTTTGCTTTTTGACAATAAGAAATAGTATGAAAAATCGAATGATAACCCTTGCATCGCTTTTGTTGCTCACAGCAGGAGCGGTTGCTCAGACTGAAGTGACTGTGGGTGTTATGCATGGCAAAGATTACGGAGTGACTTATATGTTGCCCAAAACAGAAATAGAAGTTACCCTCACTGCTACGCGGCACACTTATCAGCCAGGTGAATTTTGCCGGTATGCTGATCGCTATCTTCGACTCAAAAATGTGGGGATGGCTGAGCAGATATATTGGACACTCGATCGTATAGAAACCCGTGTGGTAGGTGTTCCTGATACAGAGCAGGTTTATTTTGTAAAGATGAAAGATAAGACCACTGCTCCGATGATGGAACTGACACGCGATGGTATTGTACGTTCTATCAATATGCCGTTCAGTGGAATATCTGAAGAGGATATTCAACCGGCAGTTTCAGTTTCAGCACCGAAGTTGGATCCGCGTCAATATTTGACGGAAGAAATTCTGTTGACTACTTCTAGTGCCAAGATGGCGGAACTGGTGGCCAAAGAAATATACAATATTCGTGAAAGTAAAAATGCCTTGACCCGTGGAGAAGCAGACTATATGCCACAAGATGGTGCTCAGTTGAAGTTGATGCTTGATAATCTCAATCAGCAGGAGAAAGCCATGCTGCAGATGTTTACGGGAACTGAAGTCTCTGAAGTAAAGACTTTTACCCTTCGTGTCAATCCGCATGAAATGTCGCAAGAAGTGTTGATTCGTTTCTCGAGAAAGTTAGGGTTATTAGATAAAAATGACTTGGCTGGAGAGCCTGTTTATCTAAGTATTCATAATTTAAATACAGTACCGCAACTTGCTGCAGAGGAAGATAAGGAAAAGTCTAAGAAACTCGAAGGAGTGGCTTATCGTGTGCCTGGTAAGGCACGGGTAGCCTTGAAATTTCAACAGCAAATGTTATATGATGAGGAAGTGTCTGTCAGTCAATTCGGTACATTGGAATACTTGGCTCCAATACTTTTCAATAAGAATTCAGTGACTAAGGTGCTGTTTGATACTGCTACCGGAGGTTTGCTGAAAGTGGAAAAAGGAGAATAATATAAAATGGAGTGTGTCTGTTAGTTTGAGCACACTCCATTTTATGTTTTATGCAATGCCTAGCAACTCAATCTCAAAAATGAGGGTAGAACCTCCCGGGATACCTGGTTGCGAAAATTTTCCATACGCCATTTCTGCAGGGAGGTAGATTTCCCATTTATCACCGATGCACATTTGCTGCATGGCTATAATCCACCCAGTAATGAGCTCGTTGAGGCGGAAAGCAACTGGAGTACCTCCACGGCTGCTATCAAATTTCTTTCCGTTAATAGTCCAACCGGTATAGTGGGCCGTTACAATGCTTTTAGGGTTTGGATGGCGTCCGTTATTCACCCCTTCTGCTATTACTTTATAGTAAATTCCTTTGGGTAATGCTTTGACTCCTTCCTCTTTCGCTTTTTCTGCCAACCAATCCTTGTTGGCTTGTATGTATTCTTTCTTAGCCATAATTAATAGATTTTGTAGACAAAGCTAGTAAAAAAATGTAATTTCTCTCTGTTGTTTCAAAAAGATTTTCTATCTTTGCCTTCCAAACGAAGGTGAAATAGAGTCTTACTTTATATCAATTTTAGCTTTTAATAAAGTACTCGTTGTAATGTTACTGATTTTTTAGTATACTATAAATTGGGGGTTGACTGGATTTGACAGCGGGCAGAAATGGTAAGTAAGCATGCAGTGGGTCGGTAATTTCCACTTTAATCTCAGTTATCAAAATTTTATCTGGCGAAACTAATTACGCTCTCGCTGCTTAATCGAAGTACAGTAGATTGAAGCTTAATCCCGGCACCAGGTGCTGGGACGTGACATCACTCGGAAGCTGTTGCTCCGAAGCATTCCGGTAAAGTGGTGCAGTGAAATCGGGGATAGTCTGCTGCGGCCTCGCACAGCAGATGAAAATTTAGAGGATAAGGTGTCGGTTGATGGCTTTGGTTCTGCCGGCGCACGAAAATCTAGGCAAAGATAAGCATGTAGAAAGCTTATGATTTCCTCGTTTGGACGAGGGTTCGATTCCCTCCAGCTCCACAATTTGTTTTGTAAACCGCTGATTTTCAGCGGTTTTTTTTATTTAGAATACTCTTTACTCCCCTCCCCATCTTTTTTTACTTCCTTTCTATTCATATCTTTTAGCTTCATGTCATCTCGGTCTGTTGGTAATTTGTATTCATATTCTTAGTCTGTCTTATTCTGCGAGAGTCAGGGATGATCATTGAATTTGTCAACTGAACCCAGTACAGTATACAAGGTATGTTTTTGTCCATGGAATTTAGTTGATAAATCCATGGATTTATCTTTTTAAACTGTAGGTTTTTGTTTGTATAGCTGTAGGTTTTCATTCTTTAACCTGTGGATTGTTAGTCTTGTAGCTGTAGGTTTGAGAAAGAATAAATACAGATATTTATATATGGTAAAGCAGTCAATAATATAATTTATTTAGAGAAGGGGAATAGAGAAAATCACTCTGGCTTGATTAGGATATGTTTAGTTTACAAATTGGCTGATTGGATTATTTATACAATTTCCTGTTAAAATAGCATTTTTCATCTCTGTGCTTCTTTTTATTTGTATGTATAGCCTTTGTTTTTATGTCTAGCTTCTTTCACCCTTCACCCTTCACCTGTTAGCTGCTTATTCTTAGCGATTTAGGGTGAACGATGTTTTTTTACCTTTGGGGCGGTAGCTGATTTTTTAGGGTGGTGTGATTGATATCGTGTTTCACACAGTGTGTATTAGCAGGAGTCTTATTTAGGTGAAAGCTGCTATGTTTCACCTCTTAGATTTTGATTTTCAGAGTGAAATATGTGAAGGGTGAAGGGTGAAGGGTGAAAGGTGTCAGCTAAAGGAACATTGGTGTATAAGTTCTTATCAGTCTTTAAGACTTTCGTTTTTTTATAGCTTAGTGAGATGAAAAGACAGAAATCTAATATCTTTGTATTTTATAGAATATGTATTGTTGAATCTTAATAATAATAGAAAGATGAAAAAGTTAATGACTATTGGGGTAATGTTGGTGATGTTTACTGGGTTTTTATCGGCTCAGGGCTTGCACTTTGGTGTGAAAGCTGGTGTGTTGGGTAATAAGGCTGATGTAAGTGGTGTGAGAGGTCAGATAAAAGAGGAAAGTTTGACAGGTTTTCAGGTGGGACCGATGCTGCAATATCAAACAGGCTTTTATGGAGTTACTTTAGATTTTTCCTTGTTGTATGTGCAGAGAGGGGTAAAGTTAAGTAATAAGAGTAATGGCCGTTCGGCTGATATTAAGACTAAAAGCATTGATATTCCTATTGAACTAAAGTGGGAGGCAGGTATTTCACCGATGTTTGATGTCTTTTTGGGAATTGGTCCTTCGTTCTCTTTTTTGGTAGATGAAGATAACTGGGGGCGTAAGTTGGCTCATATTGCAGTAGATGCTTTAGGTAAAGATTTGAGATCTATGGGTTGGCGTTCCACTGAAGTTGGGTTGAATTTAGGAGGGGGCGTTAAATTGATGAGTCATCTGATGCTTAGTTGTTATTATAATATCGGTTTAACAGAATCTGCTAAACATCATGTAGGCGGAGGAGCTCACGAAGTAGTTGATCAAATATTCGATGGGGATATCTTCAAATCAAAAAATAGATATTGGCAATTGTCTTTAGCTTATATTTTTTGAGTGTGATGGTGGAAAACGAGGATGGTTATCGCGCGCGTGAAATAAACAATGTGTATGCCAGTTCAGGTAGAATCGTTGG